>Ga0315288_10000439_pt1 | contig 51585 bp, 38 predicted proteins | sample YL17G11_20_MG_FD_203454 | JGI IMG/M metagenome (GOLD analysis project Ga0315288, IMG submission 203454) | Sediment microbial communities from Yellowstone Lake, YNP, Wyoming, USA - YL17G11_20 | ecosystem: Environmental > Aquatic > Freshwater > Lake > Sediment | place: USA: Wyoming | collected... | reverse complement strand
GCGCCTCTCCCGGCCACGCGGGCGCGGCACAAGTCCGCGCCCTACAAGGCTCCCTCAGTACGCGCGCGCGAACACCTCGCGACCCGTCGCCGGTCTGCCGCAGCGGACACATGGGCCCGGGTCCTCCGGCCGGTCGAGCGGGATGCACCGGATGGTCGCCTTGGTCTCCTCCTGAACGGCGGCTTCGCAACTGTCGTCACCGCACCAGCGCGAGAGGAGGAACCCGCCCTCTTCGACCTGCCGCCTGAAGTCCTCGAAGGTGTCGATGGGGAACGTGTTGGCTTCGCGGAACCGCAGCGCCCGGTCGTAGAGCCCATGCTGCACGGCATCGAGCAACCGAGGGATGCCCTCGCCCACGGTCGCGATCGGCAGGGCGCTCTTCTCGCCCGTATCACGCCGAGCGATGGTCACCTGCTCGCTCTGCAGGTCCCTTGGCCCCAACTCAACCCTCAGCGGGACGCCGCACAGCTCCCACTCGTTGAACTTCCAACCGGGCTTCATCTGGTCCCGGTCGTCGATCTTGATGCGCACGTCCTTCGGTAAGGCCTTCGGGATCGCATGGGCAGCGGCAAGGACGCGCGCCTTCTCGTCGTCCGTGCGGTAGATGGGGACGACGACGACCTGTGTGGGAGCGACCCGTGGCGGCAGGGCCAACCCCTTGTCGTCCCCATGCCCCATCACGATGGCGCCCACCAGCCGGGTCGAGACGCCCCAGCTCGTCCCCCACACGTACTCGTGCTCACCGTTCTCGTTCTGGAACGTCACGTCGAAGGCTTTGGCGAAGTTCTGGCCGAGGAAATGCGATGTGCCGGACTGCAGCGCACGCTTGTCGCCCATCATGGCTTCGATGCAGTAGGTGCGCACGGCGCCCGCGAAGCGCTCACGCGCGGTCTTCTCGCCGCACAGCACCGGCAGGGCCAGCCACTCCTCGGCGAAGCGGCGGTAGACATCGAGGATCGTCAGGGCCTCGGCCTGAGCTTCGGCCGCCGTCGCATGCGCCGTGTGGCCCTCCTGCCAGAGGAACTCCGTGGTTCGCAGGAACAGCCGGGTCCGCATCTCCCAACGCACCACGTTCGCCCACTGGTTGTAGAGGAGCGGCAGGTCGCGGTAGGACGAGATCCACTTCTTGTACGCCGCCCAGATGATGGTCTCCGACGTAGGCCGAAAGACGAGGGGCTCCTCGAGCTTCTTGCCCCCGCCGTGGGTGACGACGGCGCACTCGGGCGCGAACCCCTCGACGTGCTCCGCCTCCTTCTTCAGGAAGCTCTCCGGAATGAGTGCGGGGAAGTACATGTTCTCGTGACCGGTCTCCTTGAACATCCCGTCGAGCCCACGGACCATGTTCTCCCACAGCGTGTAGCCGTAGGGCCGGATGATCATGCAGCCGGCCACGGGGGCGTAGTCCGCGAGCTTGGTCTTCAGCACGACGTCCACGTACCACTGGGCGTAGTCCTCGGTCCGGCTTGCGATGAAGCGGGGTTGCCCGCCCTGTTTCTCGTCGGTGGCCATTGGCTATCTCACCTCATGGGACCATATCGCCTCGGCGTCCGCCGGCCTGTAGCGTTGATGCCGGCCCCGGGGTCGAACGCGCCACGGCACAGGGTTTGCTCCGCAGCGGGGCGTATATGATACCCGCAACCCCTTGTTCTGTCCCGGAGGCGAGACGAATTGACGACCCGACGAAGCGCGATGCTCGGCCTTCTGGCTTTGGGCCTGCTTGGGACGGCGACGCGGAGCGGATGGGCTCAGGAGGCGCCGGCCCCGCCGTCGGCCACCGAAGCCGTCGCACCTGCCCCGGTGGCCGTCCTGCCCTTTGGCGCCGCAAGCGGGGAAGTGCCGGCGCCGGCCTATCACTGCCAGGCCATCCTCCTCTGCGCGCTCGAGCGCGTCACGTCCCTCCGACTTCTGCCGGGCGACGCGGTGGCGAGAGTGGCGTTTCCCCCATCGGAACGGACGCCGGAGAAGCTGGGCCAGACTCTCCTCGCAGCAGTGCAGTCGCTGGGGGCAGCGTTCGTCATATCAGGGGTCATCGCTGAGGACGGGGCGACCGTGCGCGTGTACATGGCCCGCGCGGGGCGAGCCGATACGGCGCCTCGGGTCACTACCAGCGACGCCATACCCACGGGGGCGACCGGTGATGCCGCCCTCGTTGCGGCCACGCTCGATGCTCTCGAGGTGTCGGGGCAAGACGGGGTTGTGGAAGCATCATCGTTGATCGGCGCCAAGGGGCTGGCCATGACGGAGCAGGCCCTCGCGGCCACCGACGCGGCGAACGCCGCAGCCGCAGGCGGCAACAACGCAGCGTCGCTGGAGGAGGATGCTCTTGCCGTCGGCACGCTCATGCCGCTGGTGGCCGACCTTGGGGAGCTCCCGCGCTTGACCGCACCGGTGGAGTACGTGTGCCGCGCTGCGTTGGTCAGACGGCCGAACATGATGCAGGCCATCCTTGGGCTGGGGCTGGTCCATTTCTCGAGGGGAGCCTACGACCAGGCACTGGGTGCGTGCGACCGCGCCCTCACGGTCAGCCCGTCGGAGCCGCGCGTCTACAACCTGCAAGGCCTTGCCCACGAAGCACGCGGCGAGATCGAGGCGGCGCAGGCCGCATTCGAGCAGGCCGTCGCGGTAGACCCCAGGTTCGCCATGGCGCACTGCAACCTTGGGCGGGTCATCGAAGCGCGGGGCGACCAGGCGGCCGCCACCGCCCACTACCGTCAAGCGATCGAGCTGAACACGGACCCGCGCGCATCGGCGCTGGCGCATGTCGCGTTGGCGGCCCCACTGCTAGAGGGGGCGTCGCCGGACTACGCGGGGGCGCTGAAGCATCTCGACGAGGCGCTCGCGGTCGACGTGGCCCTGGCCGAGGCCCACTACAACCGGGGGATCGCGCTCGTCGGGCTCGGGCGTACCGATGAGGGCACCGCCGCGTACCGAACCGCCATCGAGCAGCGCCCGGCCTACGCAGAAGCCTGGAACAACCTTGGCGTCGCTCTCTACAGCAGTGGCAACACCCAGGAGGCGGCCGCCGCGTACGCCCGTGCTCTGGAGGCCAAGCCGACGTTCGCTCTCGCGCACCGTAACCTTGCCATCGCCCGTGAGAGACAGGAGGACTTCCAGGCGGCCGAGGCGGAGTGGCAGGCGTACCTGGCAGCCGGCGCCGCGATCAGCCCCGAGGATGCCGCGCTGGCGCGTCAGCGCCTCCGCTATGCGCAGCGCATGGCACAGCAGGAGGCCGGTCGGTGATCCAGAATGGGTTGCCTGGGAAAGACCGCGCGCGGGGGGCAGGGGACGGCATCATCTGGCGGAGCGGCTGCTTCCTCGACTGCACCCCATCCTCCCGGTTCCCCCAAGAGCCCGTCCTCACTTGACCGCGAGCAGCTCGATCTCGAAGACGAGCTCCGCCCCCGGTGGGATGTCCGGCGACTTGCCGTTCTGCCCGTAGCCGAGGGAAGGCGGGACCACCAGCACGCGCTTGCCACCCACCTTCATCGTCTGCAGGCCCTCAGTCCAGCCGCGGATGACATCGGTGAGGCCGAACTCCGTGGGCTGGCCGCTGTCGTATGAGGAGTCGAAGGCCTTGTCCTCGCCTCTGAGCCTCCCGATGTAGTTGACCGACACCTTGCTCGTCGGCCCGGGGCTCTCTCCTGTGCCGACCCTGATGTCAAGGTACTTCAGACCCGACTCCGTCTCGGTTAGGTCCGCGTCGGTCCACTTGGCCCACTCGTAGCCCGCGCCCTTCTCTGAGGGAGCCCTCTCGCCTCCCGCCGCGCCCGCCGTCGAGGCAACCGGCGCCCTGCCCCCGCGCATGAGGACCAGCGACATCAAAGCGACGGCGATGACGAAGAGAGGAACGATGAGGGCAACCAGCGATCTCACGCTCATCCTGCCACCTCCTCACGAACTAGCAGTCACCGAACAGGCACTCGGAACCCCTACTGGGCTGCCCCAGTCGACGGGGCTTCCCCGCCAACCAGCGCACAGATGCGCCACTTGCTTCCCTGCTTGACGAGAACGGTATACCCCTCGCGGGGCACCAGCTCCTCCTCCGCCGACTGGGGCTCGAAGGTGGCGTAGACCACGCAGACCGTCGGCGAGAGGAAGCGGACGTCCTTGGTCAGCCCCGTGTAGTCGCCCTGAGCGAACCGCTTCGGCATCGTGGCCTTCATGTTATCGAAGATGAAGCGCCGCAGCGACCGGTCCTGGAACTGCATGGACACGCCCTGGTGAGTGAGCGGGTCGCTGAAGACCATCACCAACGGCTCCAGGAACATGGCCGCCCAGCCCTCGACATCGCCGGCATCCATCAGGCGATTCACGTCGAGCAGGGCGCCCTCCACTTCGGCCCGAAGGGCGTCCTCGTCCTTCACGCCGGCAGCATGGACCACGGCAAGGGATAGCGCGGCCCCCGCCGCAAACGCGATAGCCAACGGAACGACACGGCGACCCATGGGCTGACCTCCGCATTGTGGTAGATACGCATCCACTGTCAACTCGCGAGTATACGACCCCGGACCGTGTCGCGCACGATGCCGATCCACCGCTGGGTCCGCCGGAGGTCCTCGCGAATGTCGTCGTGCATCCGCTGCAGCGCCTGGCCGATGATGCAGTACCGGCGTCCCACGCACCGGTCCACAATCCGCCCGATCTGCCGGCGAACGGCCTCCTCCTCGAAGAAGAGGACGTCCGCGTTCCTGATGGACACCGTCAGCCACTTATCGGCGGGGATGTTGCGCAGCGTGGCCTCAATGTCCGTCCACGGGTTCTGCTCGTAGCTGTCCAGGGTCTTGATCGTGAGCATGTCCTGGTGGAACGGCGCCTGGTCACCACAGGAGTGAAGGAACGGAATCCGCCCATGGTAGGCCTCCAGCTCCAGGTACCGCGGCAGGAGGAAGTCGTGGAAGATAGCCGGGGTGATGAACGGCGCGTTGATCCAGTCGTCCGCGATGCCGCACGTCCGGTCGGTCACGCCGAATGCCTCGCAATAGCCGTCCCACCAGCGGATCCGCTGCTCGACGAGCCACTTCAGCAGGTCGTGAACGAACTGCGGCCGCTCGAAGCAGTCGAGGACGAACTGCTCGTAGCCCCGGAACTGGACCGCCATGTCAAGCGGCCCGCGCGACCAGGTAGGGAAGTGCACCGGCAGCCGGCCATCGACCAACTCAACAACGCGGTCGTAGAGCGCGAACAGCCGCGGCATCTCGCCGCCTGTTCGGAAGCCCTGAGGCGCCAATAGCGAGAGGTCGGCCTCCCTGCTGAGAGGGTGGTCATCCTGGATCAGCGGCACGCCGTCCGCCTGATGCCGCACGCTCAGGCCGACCATCGGGTAGTCCCAGTACATCCCAATGGTGACGCCGACGTCCGGTGTGACCGGGCTGTCGTCGTCGAACTGCTCGAACTGGTACAGCTTCTGCCGGATGGTGAGGGCAAGCTGGGTCTCGGCGGACCCGTAGAAGTCGTTCATGTCGTAATCGAAGAGCTGCGCCCACCCGAGGTTCTCCAGATACACACTGATCCTCGGCTCCGGCCGCTCTCGTCGCTCCGCGTTCCCGGGCGACTCGACGGCCGCGAGGAGATCGTCCATAAGGCCGCTGAGGGCCTCCACGTCGGCGGACACCACGGTCACTCCTCCGCTTCACGTTCGTTCGGCAACGGGCCGCAGCCGAGCTCGGCCGCGCGCTGCCGGCACTCCTCGTAGAGCCCAGCGAAGCAGCTGATTCCCAGCCACGGCCGGAGGTCTGCCCGCTCGACGAAGCACGCCATCAGTTCTGGTTCGCCCGCGCCGGTCGTCTCCGAGCGCCGCCTGAAGGCCGCGCGAACAGGCCCCTTCGGATCACCCCTTCGCGCCTGGCGGAGCTCGGCCTCGTTCGCTCCGGTGCAGTCCGCGAGTGCCTTGGGGTCAGCGTCGAGCCAGCACTCGACGTTGCGGTCCGGCGCGCCGATGACGGTTCGCCAGTCGTACTCCTCCGGCATCCTCTCGCGCTCACCCTTGACCGCGTCATGCCAGGTCCCTGTGCCGGCATCGAGAAGGATGGCAGCGCAGTCGCACTGCTTGCGGCGGAAGAGACGTTCCATCTCCTGGAGTAGCTCCGCGCGCCGACGCTGTCCTGTCTTGCCCCGGAACTCGCCTACCACCGGTTCAGCGCCAGGACACCAGCGGCGCCTCAGGCCCTCCAGCACAGCCACATGGGCGGTGTCCTCGCATAGCACTGCTATTCGCACGCCAGAACCTCCCGGAACAGCATCTCCCCGGGAGACATGCGATCGAGCATGGCAAGGACCGCCTCGCGGTTGGGCGTGCATAGCGTAGTCCCTTGCTCATCATCATCGCGGGTCACAACGACGATGTCCTCGATCCGGTCGTCGAAGTAGTCCAGGAGGAAGGGGTTGTGTGTGGTGACGATGACCTGCGTGTGGGACGCCAGCTCCGTCAGGACATTGACCAGCTCGCCCTGGTGCCGAACGTACAGACCGTTCCCAGGCTCCTCGAACATGATGAGCGTCGGCCGCTCGATCTCACGCGCCCTTTGCATCTTCGGCTGCAGGGCCGCGGTTACGAGCGCCAGATACCGCAGAGTTCCGTCGGACATGGCCGCCAACGACACCCGGTCGTGCAGCCCCCTCAGCTCCACTTCCGCGATGACACGGCCGCCAGCCAAAGGTACGAACGCGAGGCCACAGAGCCGCGGCTCAATCCGCGAGACGGCCTCAAGCACCTGATCGTACGTCGCCGGATCCTCGTCCTCCAGCGCCGAGAGCACCGAGAAGAGATTCGAGCCCGTCGTTGTCAGTGCCAGGCCTTCGTGGGAGGGGGCCTGCTCGCGTAACCCGGAAGCATCGGTACTGTAGTACCGGAACGCCCTCAGGTACGTCTTGAACTCGATGGCCGAGCGGCAGAGAACGACCCCGCCCGCTGCTTCCACCCGTGTGCCCAGAAGCGCCGACAGCGCCGTCTGCGTGGCCGGCATGTCGAACTGCACGATCCTGGGTACGCCTGCGGGCTGAGTGTTCGCCTCCCACTCGTCAAGCACACACGCCGTGTCGCCCTCGCGCTTCAGCAACGGCGGCCACTCCGGCTTGTCGGCTCGGGTGAGGACCTCGCTCTCGACAGTGAGGATCGGCCGTCCATCACGCGCGGGGGGATGGGCGCGGATGGCAACGTCGTACTCGAGCCGCCGGTCTGGCTCCTCCAGTGCAGGCAGGAGTGCCCGCACACCGAGATGGACAGTCCCGCAGGTCACGTCGCGCGCGACGATCTCGGTCGGCGCGCCGCATGTATCGCGAGCGGTGGCATCCAAGTCCTGGTATTGCGCCGCCCGCGCAAGGAATGCGAGCGCATGGCAGACATTCGTCTTGCCGGCATTGTTGGGCCCCACCAGGATGCTCAGGGCACGCGGTTGCCAGTCAACGTGCCGGATCGTTCGGAAGTTGTCGATCACCACGCGTTCAAGCATGAGGGGACCCCTCCCGTGGCGCTGTCGCCTTCGCAGAAGGCACTATAGCCCGGCGAGCAGGCAGCCTTACGCCCGGGGCGCCCCTCATGTCGTCACTCCCCCACGATCCGCGCGCGCTGGGTGAAGTCGATGTCAGCCGTCAGACGACGGCAGAGGGCAACCAGCAGGCGGATCGTGTCCTCGAGGTCGCCGAGGTGGATCACCTCGCTCGGGGTGTGCAGGTAGTGCTGCGGCAGGCCGATCAACGCGGTTGGGATGCCGCCGCGTGTGCGGTAGATGGCCTGCGCATCCGTCGGCGTCAGGCCGGGCCAGCCGCAGTACTGCACGGCGATCCCCTCGGCCTCAGCAGCGGCCTCCAGTTGCCCGAGCAGCACACTGTTCACGTTGGCGCCGCGGACGAGGATCGGGCCCTTCCCGAGCGACATCTCACCGAAGCGCGCCTTGTCGGTACCCGGTATATCCGTGACCATGGGCCAGACATCCACGGCGACGGCCACGTCGGGCTCCCACGAGTAGGCGGCCGGCCCGGCGCCGGCGCAGCCGATCTCCTCCTGCACCGCGGAGAGCGCGCACACCGACCCGGTGTACGGCGCATCCTCCTCCATCAGGCGACGGAGCGCCTCGACCGCGGCGAAGACGCTGATCTTGTCGTCGATCCCGGGGCCCACGATGAGATCATCGGCTAGCTTCTCGAGGGGCGCGGCCCAGGTGACCGGGTCGCCAACCTTCACGAGCTTGCGGCACTCCTCACCCGATCGAACACCGATGTCGATCCACCACTCATGCGGCTCGACGCTCTTGTCGCGGTCCTCAGGCTTGACGAACATCGACGGCTTCTTCCCGATGACCCCCAACCGTGGGCCTTCACTCGTATGCACATGGACGCGCTGGGCATACTGGATGATCGTGCCGCCAACGTTCGTGACGTTGATGAAGCCGTCGTCGCTGATGTAGCGCACCATCATCCCGACTTGGTCAACATGCCCGGTCAGCATGATCCGGGGACGAGCACTCCTGCCGTCTGCGGCGACCAGGTTCGCATGGACATCGCAGGTCACATCCGCCCCGAAGCTCCTGACATAGGCGGCGACCACCTGTTGGGCGGGTTCTTCATACCCGCTGACGGCGGGCGCGTCGATCAGGGCTTTGAGGAACTCGAACGAGGATTCGCGCAACGGACTACTCCTTGAAGGCAGGTGTGGTCGCCTGCCTTATGTGAATACCCCGGCCAGTGGGGCGATGGGCCCATGCAGTGCCGACGCACTTGCTTCGCCCGTGTGCGGGGGAGCCCCTGCCGTCTGCGTTGCCCGAACAACGAAGAGGCTGTATGGTTCGCAAGGAAGCACCGGAACTCGAGGGGCCAACGGCGCCGCCGGAGCATTCGCGCCGACCGGTGACGGCCCGAGCGGTACTGCTCGGCCTCCTCTTCTCCCTCGCGCTCGGAGCCATCACGCCGACGAACGACTTCGCGCTCGGGAACACGTTCATCGCGGGCAACCACTTCCCGCTGGGCGCCTTCATCGTGCTCCTCGTGCTCGCCGTTCCTGTGAACCTCCTCTTGCGGGGAACGCACATCGTCCGGCCCCTTCGCACGGGGGAGCTGGTCACGGTCTGGTGCATGATCCTGGTGTCCTCGGGAATCCCATCCTCCGGCCTGGTGCGGCTCCTGGTGCCGGTCCCCGTGGGTTACAACTACTTCGCCGATCCGACGAACGAATGGCACAAGCACCTCGACGAACAGATGCCTTCGTGGATGGTGCTACCCGAGGGGGACGCAAGCGAGTGGTTCTTCGAAGGCAAGCCGGACAATGCGGCGATCCCATGGCGCGCCTGGATCAGCCCGACCGTGGGCTACGGCGCTTTCACCCTCCTGTTCTACCTGACCACCGTATGCCTGGCATCGCTGCTCCGCCGCCAGTGGGAGGACCGCGAACGGTTCACGTTCCCACTGGTCGACTTACCATTGGAGCTGGCCGCCGCGTCGGACTCGGCGCATCCCTCGAGATTCCCGTTCCTCACGAGCGGCGCATTCTGGGGTACTGTGGTCGTCGTCGTGCTTCTTCACTCCCTGAACGGGCTGAACCGGTTCTACCCGAGCTTGCCCGTGTTCCCGTTCCACGCCGACCTCGGCCCCTACCTCACGGAGCCGCCGTGGCGCTATCTCTGGTGGTTCGTCCTCAACACGTACCCCATGATGGTCGGCATCGCCTTTTTCGCGCGGACGGAGGTCACATTCTCGATATGGTTCTTCTACCTCATCCGGCGCATCCAGGAGGCCGCATTCAGCTTCTACGGCCTGCCTGCCGGCCCGGCTCTCCTCGGGTGGGGGCCGAACTTCGTGCTGTTCCAGGAGATCGGTGCGTATGTCGGCATGTTCCTCTGGATGATGTGGATCGCCCGCGACCACTTCCGCGGCGTGTGGCGGAAGGTATTCCACGGCGGGGAGTTGGACGACCGCGACGAGCCCATGGCTTACCGGCTCGCGCTGCCCGGCTTGCTTCTGGGCCTCATTGGGTGTGTCGCGTGGCTGAAGATCGCTGGCGTAACCCTCATACCCGCCGTCGTGTCGGTCATCGCGTTGTTCGGCACATGCTTGGTCCTTGCGTGGCTGGTGAACAACGGCGGCACCATCTTCGTGCAGAACCGCTTCTCGCCCATCGACATCCTCATGGGGATGACGGGCACGAAGGGCCCGATCGGCAGCCGGTTGTTCACGCCGCGCACACTCGCGGCGTTGCCGGTCTGGGACATCATGTTCGCCCGCGACCTCCGGGAGATCATGCTGCCGAGCTTGCTGAACACCTCCCGTGCGGCAACGCCCTACGTGAACCGCCGACAGATGCTTCTCGCGGTGCTGCTCTCGGCATCCGTGGTCCTGGTGCTCTCGTACATCCTGGCGGTGCGTGTGGGCTACGTCTGGGCCGCCGGGGTATTGCCGGACACTTGGGCCTACGTCTCCTGCACGCACAGCCCCTACGATCACGGCACACGGCTGATCCGCGACGGCGTCACATTCGATGACCACTCGAACCTGCGGAACCTCCTGATCGGCATCGCCGTCACGCTGGGTCTCTCCATCGTCCGCGCGCAGTATCCCCGCTTCGGCCTACACCCTGCGGGGCTGTGCCTCGCGGCGACTTACGCGGGCGACCAGATCTTCTTCTCCATGTTCCTCGCCTGGGTCCTGAAGACGGTGTTGATGCGGATCGGTGGGTTCAAGGCGATGCGCACCGCCCGCCCCTTCGTCTACGGTTTGGTGATCGGCGACGCCCTCGCCGCGCTCATCTGGATCATCCACGGCTGGCACATCGCCGACCCCACCCGCCGGTACTACATCCTCCCACCGTAGGAGCGACTTCAGTCGCGACCCGTGGCCGCCAAGGCGTTGTTCCGCGCAATGAGGCACTAGCTGACCGCCCCGCCAGGGTGGGCAAGGTCCATCACGACAGGCATTCCACCTCGAGCCCGCCTGCGCTCACCTCGTAGTCGAGCACGGCTTCGGACGGGATTCCCCGTCTGCTGAGGTAGTCCAACACCGCGTCGCGCGCGCTCGGCTTCAGGACCGCCATCATGAAGCCCCCGCGCCCGCTACCGCAGAGGGCCGTGCCGTGGCACCATCGCCTCAGGTCCTCCCGGTACTCCCGGACATTCGGCGGGGTAACGCCCTCCTCGAAGTACTCCCGGTCATCCCAGTACTCTCCGATCAGGTGCCCGAGGGTCTCCCAGTCGCCGCTGCAGAGCGCCTCGGCCATCGCATGGGTCAACTGCTTCCCGTTCTCGTAGGCGTAGAGGTAGTCGCTGCTCCCCGTGAAGTACTTGGCGGGAATGGTCAGGAGGTAGGGCCAGTCGAGATGGGGGGCGCCAGTATAGAAGATGAGGAGGTTCTCACGCAGGCCGGCCATGCGCTCGGGACTCAGCTCGAGGGGCCCCACTTTCGGGCTGAACAGCCCCGTCGAGCCATCGGCTTCAATGAGCTTGACGCCGCCGACCATGCCGCCAAGGATGTCCTGATAGCCGCTGCGCCCATAGTGCCGTTCGCAGCAGTAACTGCGCACGAGGAGCTCCGCCTGTTCCGTAGGGAGCCCGGCGAACTCGCGCAGGCCGCGCACCAGCCCTGCGGCCAGGATGCCGCTGCACCCGAGGCCGGAGCCTCGGGGTATGAGACAGTTCATCGTGACGCGGAACCCGCCGCCACACCACCCAAGCCAGCTCCCCAGACTGGGAGCGCCACCGGGCTTCAGGACCCCGGAGAACCGCACCCCGGCCTTGAGCAGGATCAGCGGGTCGCTTCGGTCGATCTGCCCGAAGACGTCATCCCACTCCCGGAGGACGGCAGTTGCACCCAGGTCCACGGACACCAGCTCGATCTCCGGCTTCTCGGTCCGCTCGATCGTCACCGTGCCGGGGAGAAGGCCGCGTACCTTGATGGCCGCATTGAGGATGACGGCACTCCTTTCCTCGATGATGTACGAGATGTCGGAGCCCTGGGAGCTGGAGAATGCCAGCCGCGCGGGCGTCCTGACGCGGATCCCCTCCTGGAAGGTCGGCGCGACCTGAGCGCCCCCGGTCGAGGCCTCGGTACGGCTCAGGGCATCCCGGAGCACAGCCTCGGCGACAACCCCATTCGCCAGGCGGCCATAGGCGACGGCCAGGGCGTGGTAGGTTCCCGGAGGGGCCTGGTTCCGCAGGACAAGGGGCTCGTGAGCCGCGATGATGTCCGCGGGTCCCAGAGCGGCCAACGCCGCGTCCTCCTCCCGGGTCCGCTCATGCTCCGCCGCACGCGCCTGGTGCCGGAAGATCTCGCTCATCACCGCGAGCACTCGGGCCTGCCTGTTGGCCTTCATCGGCTGGCCACTTAGCCCCTTGAGCCGACGATGGACAAAGGGCAGATCCTCCTGCCGGAGCATGTGAATGTAGCCGGAGACATCCCGGTCGTCCCCCGGCGCGTCGCCGATCGCGGCCTCGAACTCCGCCGCGGCGACCAGGGGTCGCGCGAATGGTGCGTTGTGGATCAAGAAGTCCTCAAGGCCGGTGACGTGAACCGGAGCCTCTCGCACGACTCCCGCGATACGCGCCCCGTGTTCGATCCAGGCATGCAGCGCCGCAGACATCTCGAGCTCACTGGTGCGCGAGAGCGGGACCTTGCCCAGATAGTCCCCGACTTCGCGCCGGAGGATCTGGAGAGAGGCGTCCGCGAGCCGGCTCCCATGGGCGCGCATCTCAGGCACGGACGGCTTCGCCAGCAGCGCGCTCACCGTGCCGTCTTCGCCCAGGACGACCAGTGAGGAGCCGACCAACTTCTGCGGCGGCAGCTCTTTCAGGAGCAGGCACCCGTCTACGTCGCCCACGGCGAACCGCTCCCAGAGGGCCGACAGGTCTTCCCTTGAGTAGACGGTGTCCCCGGCCATGAGCAGGTAGTACCCCGAAGGCGGCGCAAGGTTGAGGCCCGTCAGGAAAGCATCGCCGGTGCCCCGCTGTTCCTTCTGGAGTCCGCACATCACCTCAAGGCCCGGGATCTCCACGGACTCCAGGAAGTCGGGGATCGCTGCCGTGTGTCGGCCGGAGACGACCATCGCTCGGGGGAACCCCTCGGCCGCCAGGTTTTGAAGGTTCGTCAGGAGGATCGGCTGCCCGCCAACGGATACGAGCGGCTTCGGTAGCCATCGGGTTATGGGCTGTAGCCGCTTCCCGTGGCCTGCGGCCAGCACGATCGCCGTTACGTCCGCCTTCGCCCGAGGCGGGGCGCCGCCTCGACGGGTGGTCTCGGCCATGTCAGACCCCCACCTCACGCAAGAACACTCTCATGGACCGGTGGCTGTGCATCAGATCGAGAGTCGCCGTCGCCGGCGGAACGTCGATGTACTCGAAGAACCCGTCCCCGATGTTCTGGTAGCAGAGCCCGTCGATCCGCTCGTTGCGGTAGTACTCGAAGATCCCCCTCACCGCGCGCAAGGCGAAGGCATCGACCTCGCCCGACCCATCACCATGCCGGAGGATGCTCGCGGCTGCGAGAAGCTCCATCGGCACCCACCAGGGGAAGGTCGCGATGGAGACTGGCTGCGATGTCCCGCCAAAGTGCCGCGCGAAGACCTCGCGCGAGACGACCCGGCTGATGTCCGGAACCATCTCGTTCCTGATGGGTGTGCCCGTATCCCGGTCGACGTTCTTGTAGATGAGGTCACGGGTCGGGTGGAATCCGCTCCTCGCAGCCCACAGGAGGATCGCCCGGCAGGTTCGGAGCACCTCATCCCGTTGCTCGGGCTCGAGGAAGGCTGCGAACCGCGCCGCGAAACCGGTGAACTCAATGGTGTGGCCCGGGTCCGTGACGGCTTGCCCCTGATCGTTCCGGAGTGCCTCGCCATTCTGGCTGACCTCCCAGAATGCGTGGTCCTCGGCCCGATGGTGAGCGCCCAGGATGTAGCTCAAGCACCGCTTGCCGAGGCTGACCAGCGGTTCGGCGTCCCGAGGGAAGGCCTCTGAGTCCCGTCCGAGCTTCCGCGCGAGGGTCTCCAGGACGTCGGCGATGGCCCCCAGCGAGATCATGAAGGGGCCCTGGGCCCTCTGGCCCGAAGGTCGCGGGGCCGCCCCCTCCAGGAAGCGGTCCTCCTGCAGAGCTTGCTCGAGTTCCTCAAGCAGGTGCCGACCCAGAGCGAGGGCCTGCCCATCCCCGAAGACCAGGCCGTACTGCAACAGACCGTTGAGGACGAAAACGTGCGAGAAGCTCGACTCGCCTGCGCCGAGGTACACGTTCATGGGGTGGTCCTCGGCCAGGTTTGTCTCGTCCCCGACGACATGCGGGAAGTACCCATTCAGCGCATGCCGCTCCAGAAGCACGTCCCGAAGGTGAGTGGCGTACCGCTCGAGCCGGTCAGGAGCCGCCAGGCCTGCCAGGTGCGAGACCGATAGCTCCCCCAGGCTGCGGCCATCGGTCCAGGAGTAGCAGCAGCGGTGGTCGTACGGCCGGCCTGTGACCGAGCTGATGTTGAACCACCCGCCCTTGTGGCCAGGCGGGCATTCATCCTCGAACCGCCGCAGGAAGAACACCAGGTAGTTCGCTCGATATCCGTTGATGACCTGACACAAAGCCGCATCGACGGCTAAGTTGCCCGGAATGTTGCCGACCAAGGCAGCATCATCCGCCTTCCCATGTGTCCTCAGGCGTCTCGCGCCCCCATCGCGGAGGGGCGTTCGCCCCAGGCAGCAGGAAACCCTCGCACACTGGCGCGCCTCGCCGCGGAGGGACCCGTGCTGGAGGGGCTGAGTACGCCTAGAGCGAACCCCTCGCGCGACTGGCTGCCCGACCCAGCCCCTCACTGTCCACGGCTCGTCAGGAGGTTCGTGACTGACGCCACGCCAGCGCATGATCGCCGCCTATCGCGGGGAGACGCCGGACACGCTGCCGGTGGCGCCCGAGTTCTGGTACTACATCCCGGCGAAGCTGCTCGGCATCGACATGGTCACCTTCGAGCGCGAAGTGCCGCACTGGGAGGCGCTGCAGAGGACGTTCCGCCACTATGGCACGGAGGGCTGGGGGTGCGTCGGCGGCAGTATCCCCTGCCCGGACGTGGAGTGGAAGGGGCAGTTCGTCGACCTCGGGGACGGGCGGCACGAATCGCGGGCCACGATGCGGACACCTTACGGCGAGCTGACCAGCCGGCAGCGGTTCGACCGGTTCGAGCCGTCGTGGGTCGTCGAGCGGCCGGTCAAGGACTTCGAGCGCGACTGGCCCGCCTACGAGTGCGCCTCCATGGGGCTCGTGGAGCAGTCCGACTGGTCCGGCGTGCAGCGCGCGCTCGATGCCGTGGGCGAGGACTACCTACTGGAGGCAGCGGTCGCCGGACCGTTCACCGACTACATTGCCGGTGCCCGTGAGGGCGGCATGGCCCAGGCGATCATCGACCTCATCGAGCACGAGGAGTACCTCACGAGCCTACATGAGCGGTATGTGGACTACGTTCGGCGCGTTGCCGCGGCGGCGCTCGACAACACGACGGTCGAGTCCGTGTTCATCGGCTGCGCCTTCGCGTGTCTTCCGAACATCTCCCCCGCGCTTTGGCGGCGGTGGGACCGCCCGGTTATCCAAACCGTCGCCGCCGAGGCCCACACCCGCGGCAAGCTCGTGCACATCCACTTCCATGGGAAGTGCCGGGCACTCCTCGCCGACCTCGCCGACTGCGGCGCCGACTGCATCTGTCCCTTCGAGCGCCCGCCCGGCGGCGACATCGCGGACGTGGGCGAGGTCCGCCGCGCGCTGGGCGACCGGGTCACGATGAACGGCAATGTGCACACCGTCGAGACGCTCATCCGCGGGACGCCGGCGGACGTACGCCGCGAGGTCGAGGAGATCGTCGAGCAGTGGGGGCCGGACTGCCGGCGCCTCATCCTCGGCACGGGCGACCAGGTCGGCTACGAGACCCCCGAGGGGAACATCGCCGCGATGATCGACGCCGGCCGGCGGTTCCGTCTCCGATGATCCCCGCCTCCGTCGGTACGGGGCGGACGCCGGGCGGCAGGAATCGGTTGCGGCTCGATGCAATACGCACAGGTATCTCGAGACGGTGTGGGAGGAAGACCCCCTATGACTGATCACTGGATCCTTCTGTCGTTGCTTGCCCTGTGCTGCCCGATAGTGGCCGCTGCCGAGATCCCGCGGCCGGAGCACCCGAGGCCGGACTGTCAGCGCGCCGAGTGGCTCAACCTGAACGGCGCATGGCAGTTCGAGATCGACAACGAGGGCACGGGCGAGGCGCGCGGCCTCATGTCCGGCGTGGACCTTGCGGACCGGATCACCGTACCCTTCTGCCCGGAGAGCAAGCTGTCCGGCATCGCGCACACCGACTTCATGACCCGCGTCTGGTACCGGCGCACCTTCGAGGTGCCGCAGACGATGGCCGGCAAACGGCTGCGACTCCACTTCGGCGCTGTGGACTGGCACGCGAAGGTCTACCTCAACGGCACGCTCGTCGGCGAGCACAAGGGCGGCTACACCCCCTTCTGGATCGAGATCACCCGCCAGGTCGTCGATGGGCCCAATGAACTGGTGGTCAGCGCGGAGGACCACACCACCTCAGGCAAGCAGGCGACGGGCAAGCAGTCACATGAGCGGGACAGCTACGGGTGCGTCTACACGCGCACGACGGGGATCTGGCAGACGGTGTGGCTCGAGGCCGTGGGCGAGACCTACACGCGGGAGTTCTCGGTCGTGACCGATCCGGACACCGGGCTCGTGAGCTTCACAGGCTGGGTCGACGGCCCGTCGGCCGGTGCGAGCGTTCGGATCGCGGCCCGAGACGGGCACAAGAAGGTGGCGGAGACCGTGGTGCCGGCGCGCGGCCGCTCGACCGCCGGCGTTCTGTCCATCGACGAGCCGAAGCTCTGGCATCCCGGCGACCCGCACCTGTATGACCTGACCATTGCCGTTGAGCGTGACGGCAAGACCGTCGATGAGGTCCACTCCTACTTCGGGATGCGGAAGGTGCACACCGACGGCAACCGATTCCTCATCAACAACCAGCCGGTGTTCCAGCGGCTGGTCCTTGACCAGGGCTTCTACCCCGATGGGATCTACACCGCGCCAACCGACGAGGACCTGAAGCGGGACATCGAGCTGTCCATGGCCGCCGGGTTCAACGGGGCGCGGCTGCACCAGAAGGTCTTCGAGCCTCGCTTGCTGTACTGGGCCGACAAGCTGGGCTACATCGTGTGGGGCGAGTATCCCAACTGGGGGCTGAACCCGGACGACCCAGGAGCAGTGGCGCAGGCCGTGCTCGAGTGGGAGGAAGCGCTGCGACGCGACCGCAATCATCCGGCCGTCATCGGTTGGTGCCCGCTGAACGAGACCGGCGGCGGGGAGGGGAACGCGCTGGCCCAGGCACTGCTCGGACGACTGACCCAGGCGGCGGACCCGACGCGGCCCTTCCTCGATGCGAGCGGGTACGTTCACCTCTATCGCGATACCGAGGTCTACGACTCGCACAACTACGACCAGAACCCCGCCTCGTTCGGTGCCTCACTCTCCATGTTCGCGCTGACGGGGCAGGACCCGTTCAGCAACTTCCTGGACGATCCCCGCAGCGCCTACCAGGGTCAACCGTACTTCGTCAGTGAGTATGGAGGCACGAGGCTGGGTAGCGGCTCGGGCGACGCGGCGTGGGGCTACGGCTCGGCTACGGGCGATGTGAGGGAGTTCGTGGATCGGTACCGCGCTCTGACCGACGTGCTGATGGGCAATCCCAATGTGTTCGGGTTCTGTTACACGCAGCTCACGGACATCGAGCAGGAGCAGAACGGCGTCTACTTCTATGATCGGGGCGAGAAGTACGACCCGAAGCTCCTCAGGGAGATCAACGAGCGCCCCGCTGCCTATGAGACAGAGGGGCCACGGCTCTCGCGGCTGGAGTGGATCCACGCGATGCCGACGTCCCGCGATACGGCGCGGATGTGGCGGTACACCGAGACGGCGCCGGGCGACGATTGGGTGGAAGAGGAGTACGACGACTCGTCGTGGCAGGAGGCGCCGGGCGGGTTCGGACGTCCGGACACGCCGGGCGCCGTGATCGGTACCGAGTGGCTCAGCGACGATGTGTGGATCCGACGGGCTTTCGACCTGGCGGACACGCGTTTCGACCGAGCGTTCCTTGAGATCCACCACGACGAAGACGTTGAGGTCTACGCCAATGGGCACGAGGTGACGGAGCTGACAGGCTACACGACCGGGTACATCCTGGTGAACGGAACGGAATTGCTGCGCGAGACGTTGAGGGCTGGCAGGAACACGATCGCCGTACACTGCCACCAGACCGCGGGGGGGCAGTTCATCGATGTCGGGATCCGGTTCTGCCGGACCGACGGCGATCGGCAGTAGCACGGTGAGGCCGGTCGAGAGGAGGCCCGCCGCGAGGGTTGAGTGCGGACGCCCGTCCGCCGAATGACTCCCGGTGGGTGGGGGCGCAGGACATGAACGATGCGGTCAATGCGGCCAACCAGTTGGCAGCGTACCTGAGAGCGTTGCCGGACGAGGGAAGTCGCCGGAAGGCGCTCAGTACGTTCGCCGCCGCGCTTGGGGATGCCCTGGGCCGCCCGGTGTTGGGCCCCATCCCCTCCGCAGATGGGCGCGGTCGCGACGGGTGCCGTCGCGCACCATCGGACAATCGGCTCCAGTCGCTCGTGTGGATCGGGAACGAGTTGTCGAAGGCACTGACGGTCGACGATCTGTACTACCACGCGGTACTGCTCGCGCGGGACCACCTGGGATTCGACCGGATCGGCCTATGGCTTGTGGATGAGGACGACCCCGATTACATCATCGGGACGTTCGGCGTGGATGAGGAAGGGGAGGTCCGGGACGAGCGCGGCGTACGGCTGCGGATCCCCGAGGATGGCGTCATCGGCGAGCTGCGCCGAGCCCTGTCGGACGCGGAGCAGCCGCGGGAGTGCCTACTCCAAGACGGGCGGGGCATCGTCGTCGGCACGGGGCCGCGGTGCGCCGGTGGCCTCTGGGATGGTCAGGTCCTGCGGGGCTGCGTATTCGCGGACAACCTGTTCTCCCAGAGAGCGGTCGATGACCACGACGCCGAGGTTGTGGGCCTTTTCGCGTCCGTTCTGGGCCACCTCCACGCGAGGGTGTGGGGACAGGCCGAGCGCAACCAGCTGGCCGCTGCCGTGGACCAGACGGCGGAAGGCATCGTGATCGTCGACGATGACACGGGGACCATCTGCTACGCGAACCCCGCGATGCGGACGATCACCGGCTATGCCCCAGAGGATCTAGTCAGCCGAGACCCCTTCATCTTCACCGAGCCCGCGGACCCGGAACAGAGACAGCAGATCAAGGAGGTACTCAGGCGAACGGGGTACTGGACCGGCCGGATCACGCTACGGCGGGCGGACAGCACCATCTGCGTGACAGATACCACGCTGTCGGCTGTGCGGAGCCCCTGGGGCGCCTCCAAGTCCTATGTTGCGGTCATCCGCGATATGACAGCCTACCTGGCCCTCGAGGACCAACTCGTCGAGGCGCGTAAGATGCAGACCGTTGGAGCGCTGGCAGCGGGCGTCGCCCACGACTTCAACAACTTGCTGACGGGGATCCTTGGAGCCGCCAGCATGATACGACTGAGCGCGAGCGGAGGGGACCCGACGTTACGCGCCGCCGGCCTCATCGAACGTGCCGCGAGGCGGGCCGCGCACCTGACGCACCAACTGCTCGGGTTCGCGCGCCAGGGGAAGCTCCAGGAAATACGCGTAGACATGCACGCCCTGATCGGAGCGGCGGTGGGGCGCCTTCGCGGGACCATCCAGCCGGAAGCCGACGTGCGCCTCGACCTCGCGGCCCCGGAACCCACGGTATGGGGCGACCCGGACCAGCTTCAAGAGGTCATCGTGGGCCTGGTGACCAACGCTATCGAGTCACTGTCGACCGGCGGGTGTGTCACGGTGCGAACCGCCGCCGAGCTGCGAGGGCATGGGCCCATGGAGCTGCCGGACGGAGCCATCGGCACGCAGGACCTTGTCGTGATCGTGGCCGACACCGGCACGGGTATCCCGACCCATATCCGCCCTCGCATCTTCGAACCGTTCTTCACGACCAAGGCCCCGGGCCGGCGGTCCGGGCTGGGGCTCGCCATGATCGAGGGGATCGTCGAAGCTCACTTCGGGTCAATACAGGTAGAGTCCACCGTGGGGCAGGGCACGACCATCTGTGTGCGGCTCCCGATCGCAGCCATTGCGAGCGCCGCCGATCTCTCCTCCGACGCGCCTCGCGGGCATGGCCGCATCCTCCTGGTGGACGACGAGGAGGCCTGCCGCCGTGGGGGCGCCGGCATCCTGCGCTCCCTCGGCTACGACGTGCGGACGGTCGCCGCCGGGGACGACGCCCTGGCGGCCTATCAGCAGGCCGACCCACCGTTTGACCTCGTCGTCGTTGACCTGGCTATGCCGGTGGCGTCCGGAGCAGACTGCTGCAAGGCACTCCGGCGTCTCGACCCGACAGCGCGCCTGCTGGTGTCCTCGCGGCACAGTGCTGATCTCTCCCGTCGCACCATGGCAGAGGCGGCGTTAGGTGTCGTGAGCAAGCCTTTCCAGGCGGCCGAGCTCGCCCATGCCGTGGCCCGCGCCATCGGAGGGCACCGTGCGGCTGACGAGTGACCCGCAGAGCGCCGCGCATCCCCGATGGCCATGCCCGGCGACCTGGGTCTGGGCCTGTGGGCTCGCGTTCCCCGTGGTCTGCCAGGCCCAACCCCTCTTGGGCGCGACCTTGGTGGGGGCCGGCGGCGGTCTGGCTCTCGCGGCGCAGTGGCGGAACCGCCCGCCCCGCCTGAGGGCCGCCGCTCCCTACGCGTGCATCCTGGCCCCTGCGGTGCCTGCATGCCTGCTGGCTGGGGGGGACTCTTGGCTTCTCGCCGCTTGGGCATTCGGCGTCCTCTGTGCGGGCCTCGCCGCGGAGGAGTGGTGCGGGGACGCCGCGTGGGCCGCGCGCCTGGCGATAGGGCTACGCGCGGCGGCGATCGCGGCTGCAGCCGCCGTGGTCGGTCGGTACACATTCGTCGGGCCGTTCGGTGACACCTGGTACCGGCAGCTCGCCGAGGGGGACCTACCGTGGAGCGTCCCGCCCCTCGCAACGCCGACCGTCGCCATGGGGCTTCTCGCGGCCGGTCTGCCCCATAGTGTCACCCGCATCCGCGGCCCGTCCGGCCGGGTCGCGGCGGTGCTCGAGGCCGCGCTCGTCACCGGCGCCCTCCTGATCGTCAGCAAGCCCGTGGGCGCGTGCGTCGCGGCCATCGTCGCCGGGCTCCTCACGCATTCGGGCGCCGGGACGCTCGGCGGGGTCGCGACTGAAGTCGCTCCTACGGTACGCCCATGGACGCGCCTGGGTGCGCTGCCGCTTGCCCTGCTGCTGGTTGGGATGGGGTTCCTCGGCGCCGGCGTCTACGCCAAGCGCGACGCCCTCCGCTACCGGCTGAGGGCGCCCGCGCTGGTGGCCCGCGAGTCGGTCGTTGAGCGCGCGTATGCTTGGCGCACGGCCTTGCGAATGGTGTCGGCCCATCCCATCGGGGACGCCGGGCTCGGGCGGTTCGCCGACCTCTATGGCTCTTCCCGCCCCGGCAATGCCACCGAGGCCTATCAAGCCGTGCGCCGACCCGTGTCGCCGCGAAATGACGTGCTCCTCGCAGCCGCCGAGCTTGGGGTGCCAGGGGCCGTGATCGGCCTGTGGCTCGCGCTGTCGGCGGTGACGACCCGCCGTCGGCAGATGGCGCCGTGCCGGGCAGACACGTTCCGCGCGAGCGTTGTCGCCGTGGCGTTCGCGGCGGTTACGGAAGGGTGCCTGTTCAGCCCGCCGTGTCTGCTGGCGATGGTGGCCTCGATCGGTGCCCTGCGAGCCCGCCCAAACGATACCACCCCCACGTCGTCGCCACGGCCCAGCCAATGGCCGGCTCTCAGCGCGCTGGCGCTGGCCGTCGCGGCGGCGTTGGCACCGTTGGCAGTACCGCGGGTCCCGCACCCGGTCCCTGCCATCACGGACGACAATGACCCGGCCGCTCTGGTCGTTCTCGCTCAGTCGGAGCCTCCCATCCCTGCAAGTGAGCGCAGAGCACTCGTCCGACGGGCGCTGATCCTGTTCCCCGCCGTCCGGGAGGCTGCGGCGCGCAACCCCGCCGCGATGGCGGACACCCGCGCGCTTCTCGCCGGGGAGCACGCGCGGGCGGCCGACCTTCTGGCCGACCTGTACGAGCGCGACGGGTGCCGTGAAGCGGCGACGGCGCTCCACGACCTCGGTCGCCAGATATTGGCGGCCGCGCAGGCGCCGTAGGTCCCCGAGGCGAACACAGCACCCCATCACTACTGAGCTTCCAGACAGAGAGTCGCTGGCCGCGCAGCGCGCGACGGCACCGGCCCCTTGGCCGAGTCGGGTTCCACCGAGTGTGTCGTCTCGCCACTCCCTTTGGGGTTGCGCCCGGCAACGTTCCGGGAGGCTCGTCTGGGGGCATTATCTATGCGTGCGGCGCAGTTCGTCGGGGAACGCCAAGTCGAGATCGCCGAAGTCCCAACGCCAAGCCCGGGACTGGGGGAAGTCCTCGTCCGAGTGACCTGGGCGGCGATATGCGGGTCGGACAAGGGGCTGTTCATCTCGCCGGGCGCCAAGCCTGGACTCCATGGGCACGAAGCCGCCGGCGTCATTGCTGCGGTGGGCGAGGGTGTTCGCGAGCGACGCGTGGGCGAGTGCGTCGTCGTCTATGCGGTGATTGGCTGCGACTCCTGCAGCTACTGCGCGCGACAGGAGTACACGCGGTGCCGGCATCGCCCAGGGGGCGTAGGAGGGTGTTTCGCCGAGTACGTCACCACGCCGGAGAGGAACGCGCTGCCGCTGCCTGACGACGTCGACACCGAGTGCGGGTGCGCCCTCTCGGACTGCATCGGCACGCCGTACAAGGCGGCGCGCGAGGCCGCGGTCCAGCCGGGTGAGTGGGTTGTCGTGTTTGGTGGGGGGCCGATCGGCCTGAACGCAGTCCAAGTATGCGCGGGACTGGGGGCGCGGCCGATCCACGTCGAGCCTATCTCCTACCGGCGCGATGCCGGTCGGCGCCTGGGCGCCTGCGAGAGCCTGGATCCCGGCGCGTCCGATGTCGCCGTGGCCGTCCGAGACCTGACGGGCGAGGGCGCCGACTGCGTCATGGAGTGTAGTGGGTCGGTCGAGGCGGAGCGCGCAGCGCTATCGGCCGTGGCCTCGGGCGGCCGCGTCGTGTACGTCGGCGAGAACGGGTCGGGGCTCACCGTGAACGTCTCCGAGGACCTGATCCGCCGCGACGTCCGCGCGATGGGTTCGTGGTACTTCTTCCCCCGCCACCTCAACGAGCTGATCGAGCTACATCGCGCCGGGCGAGTGGACCCTCTGGGCGTGGTCAGCCACCGGCTGCCGCTGGAGCGGATCGCCGACGGTTTCGCGGCATTCTGTGACCGCACTGAGAACTGTACGAAGGTTATTCTGCGGGTTTCGGAGGAGTAGGGGGAGAGTGTGCGCAATAGATAGCTAAGTTTGTTGTGGCGAAACACTTGGCGTCTAAGCCGGTAACTACTAAGCTGATAGGGCCAATCGGGCACACCGGGTGCGCCGTCAGTGGGATCATGTGTGAGCACAGGGCGGGAACCTTTCCGCACACAGCCTCGTAACGTGAGCCGGGAGAGCGAAGGGCTTCACCTGTACCGGCGCAGCGTGCAGGGCTACATCGCGGGGGGACGCGCTCCCGTGGCGACGGGCGAGTTGGAGCAAGTCGTGGCAGAGCGGAGGCGTGGAGCAAGGTGGCAGACCTGAATCTTGTCGTGCTGACAGGTGTCTCAACCAAGGAAGCGACGCTGCGCCCCAAAACCTCGGGACAGGTGAAAGCGGAGTTCAGCCTTCAGGTGGACCGGCCCTTTGTGCGCCCGGATGGCGTGGCGGTCTCGGACCTTTTCCTTGTGGACTCCTGGGGCGACCTGGCCCGCTGGGCCTATGACAATGTGCGCCTCGGTACGCGGGTGCTCGTGATCGGCACGCTGAACAAGGAGAGCTACATCACGCGGGGTGGAGGCAAAGAGCACCTGACGGTGATCAAGGCCAAGATCCTCGAGCTCATCGGCGACAGAGAGCTTACAGACGGGCTGGACATCGACGAGATCCGCCGCGACGACTGGAACCCCGCGCTGATCGGCGAGCACCTTAAGCTTGTGTCGGACTCGATCGCCGCGCTGGAGGCGTAGCCCGCGTGACTCCGCGCCGTCCGGCGGGCGACGTCTGACTAGTGACCGTGGCTGCGCCCGTTGCGACTCCAGGCGTGCGGCGCGCGATGGAGACCAGCACCTGCATGCAGGGCACCGACGCATCATGCCAGACTGAGGAGGCGCTCGCCTGGCGCCCCCCCATCCCATCTATCGCCATCGGGGCCATCGCCTGCCGTCGTAGCGGCCGCCGCGCCCTGCTCGAGCTGGCCGCCCACCGGGTGATCGCCGATGGCCCTCCCGAGCTCGTCCTGAACGTGGTCATCCGCGATGGAAAGAGCGTCGACGAGGATACGCGGCGCAGGATGCTTCTCACCGACGCGGAGCTCGTCCGGGGCATCGCTCCTGAGGCCGCGCTCGCCGACCTGTCCCGGGTGGTCGCCGATCTCCCCGCCTTCATCTACGCCGAGCATGAGAGCGTAGCCGACCAGCTCAGCGACGCTCTCCTGCGCTACGGGCAGGGAAGTGGCGTCCACAACCTCGTCCATCTAGGCCCCTTCGTGGTGCCAGGGCGGTTCCTGCCGTCCCTCAGAGATGTCGCCCTCGCGCTCGGCGTGGATGCCCCGCTTGTGCGACGGGCCAGGCAGGAGTCGGAGCTTCTGGCTACGGTGTTGGCGCCCTTCCTGCAGGCCGCCACCGCACTGCCCGCGCCACTCCTGGCCGAGTGCGAGGAGTCGGCGCTCCTTCTCCGGTGGCCGAACGCTCCCGGGCTATCGGCGGTAGTAGCGGCTGCAGCGGGTCGGGCCAGAGACACGCCATCGAGCCAGAGGATCCATACGCTTCTCTGCGGACGGTACGACGTGGCGCGTCCCGAACGACCCGAGTCGGCCCCGCCGGACAGCGCACAGATCGACGCCATCCTGGGCCCGGGCGGCGCTGTGAGTCACTTACACGCCGGGTACGAGCACCGTCCCGAGCAGATCGCCATGGCCCGGGAGGTCGTCGGAGCGTTCGCCCGGGACGAGATCCTCCTGGTGGAGGCGGGCACCGGGGTCGGGAAGTCGCTGGCCTATCTGATCCCCTCGATCCTCTGGGCCGCGGCCACGGGGGAGCGGATCGCGGTGTCGACGGCCACCAAGAACCTGCAGGAGCAGCTCATTCGCAAGGACATCCCGTTCCTGGCTCGCGTGCTGGATGTCCCGTTCCGGGCGACAGTGGTGAAGGGGCGTGAGAACTACATCTGCACTCGGAAGCTTGTCGATGCCTACGCGCGCCTGCGGGCCTCGCTCTTTGAGGCTGACCGACTGGCCGCCATCAAGCTCCTCGCATGGGCCGCGTTGTCGGACGACCGCGACCTCTCGGAGCTGGGCACGGCGGAGAGAGGGCTTCTGACCGGTACGCCACTCGAGACGCCCCCGGAGGGCACCGATGCCCCCGGCGGCCCGAACTCAGAGCCCGGCCTGTCCCTGCGGGCGCAAGCGGAAACATGCCACCGGCGCGCGTGTACCCTCGCGGCCGGGTGCGCCATCGAGCGACTTCGCCGACGTGCCCAGGCCAGCGACGTGGTCATCATCAACCACGCCCTGTTCTTCTCGACCGGCCCGGGCATCGGTGTGCTACCCGCTTTCGCACGGATCGTGTTCGACGAGGCACACCAGATCGAGGATATCTGCACGGAGCACCTGGGGCACGTATTCGCAAGCCGCGATGCCGAGCGCCTCCTGGGACACCTCGCTCGGGCCGGCGACCACGAGGCCATCTTCGCGCGCATCGGCGCCGCCGTCGGGAGCAGCCCGGATGTGCTCGGGGAGCAGCTCAACACCGGGCAGCACCGGCAAGTCCTCGAGACCGCGACGCAGGTCGAAGCGCTTCGTCAGCATCTGGGCGAGTTGGCAGGCTCGTGGTGCGACGAGCTGTGCGGGCACCCCCAGGCCTCGCGTCTGCGTCTGCGACCGGACGCGTTCTCCGGCGAGCTGGGGGCCCAGTTCCGGGCGACGGCCTTCGACCTTGTCTCCGCCCTCCGCGTGCTTGTCGAGGGGGTGCGGACCACGGCGGCGGAGTTCGAGGAGCGGGAAGGGCTGGATCTGCTCGGTCCCCAGGCATACGCCAACGAGCTGACCAGTGTTGCGGATGTTCTGGAGGAGGCCGCCTACTCGCTGGAGGTCGTGGTGGCCCAGGAGGACAGGAGGTTCGTCTACTGGCTCGATGCCCACCGGACCGGCTTCTCGCTCCACGCCGCCCCCATCGACGTGGGCCCCATCCTCGCGGAGTCGCTGTTCTCGACCATGAAGTCCGTGGTGCTCACCAGTGCAACGCTCACGGTGGAAGGCGACACGCGCTTCATCCGGCAACGCCTGGGCGTGGACCTACTCTCGGCCGAGAGGGTGACGGCCGCCGTCTTCCCTTCGAGCTTCGACTACGAGCGGCAGGCTCTCCTCGCGATCCCCACGGACGCCCCGCTGCCCAACGAAGAGGCTTGGAGTGACTATGCGTCGCAGTGCATCGTCGACCTCCTGAGCGCGTCACGCGGACGAGGGCTGGTGCTGTTCACCGCGAGGGCCATGATGGATCGCGTGTTCGACGCATGCGCCGCGCCGCTGCGGTCCGCCGGGATCCCCGCTCAGTGCCAGTACCGGCACGGCTCGCGCGCCGACCTGCAGGCCGAGCTGATCAGCAACCGCGAGTCCGTGCTCTTCGCCACCCGAAGCTTCTTTGGGGGGGTCGACATTCCCGGCGACGCCCTGGAGTGCGTCATCATCACGAAGCTGCCCTTCGCTGTGCCCTCGGATCCGCTCATCGAGGCCCGCTGCGAGGCTCTGGAGGCTGAGGGCGTCAACCCGATGACCGAGTTCTACATACCACACGCCATCATGGTGTTCCGCCAGGCGTTCGGGCGGCTGATCCGCTCGCGACGGGATCGCGGGGTGATCGCCGTGCTGGATCGTCGCCTGCTCCAGCGCTCCTACGGCCCCCGCTTCCTGGACTCGATCCCGCATTGCGCGCAATCCCGGCGTGACACGCGGCGCATCGTCGCCGACGTTCGCGAATTCCTTCGGGACTGAGGCACAGTCATGGATGATGTCTACGGGGCGAAGGCTCTCCTGACCTTGCCCGCCTCGGACCCCGGGGGCTACCAGATCATCTTCGAGCTGCCGGAATGCACGATCCGCGTGGGACGCCTGGGCCCTTGCCGCTTCGCCGCTGGCGTGTACATCTACTCGGGAAGCGCCCTAAGGGGCATTCGCCAAAGGGTGCTTCGGCATCTGCGAACAGAGAAGCGGGAGCACTGGCACATCGACTACGTGTTGCCGCACGGCCGCATCCTCGGAGTCCGGTACGTCATCTCCCATGAGAGGCTGGAGTGCAGTCTGCACCGAGCCGTCATCGACGTGCTCGGCGCGAACGAGCCGGTGCCGGGGTTCGGCGCAAGCGACTGCCGGTGCTCCGCGCACCTCGCAATGCTGCGCCGGCGGCTGAGCCCCGCCACCATCGACCGACGTCTCCGTGGTCGGACAACGTCGGCGGGTGAGTAGGGCAGGCTACGCCGCCGGCTGCGCTGGCTTACCCGCCTTCTGGCCCGGCTCACGAGCGGACGCCCTGGGCTTGACGACAACCGCACCCGCCCGCGATGGCTACGGCTTGCTCCGCTCCTTGGGCGACGCATCCTTCTCGTGCCCTTCGGAGCGGTCCGCGCGCGCGATCACCACGACTGCCGTGCCCCGCCCGCCGCGCGGCTCCGCTCGCAACACGACCTCCAGGGCCCGCCCCTCGCGAACGATTCCGGAGTCCGCCTTCTCGTCGCCCTGGCGGTAGCGGGTGGCCCCTGTCACGCGGATCGTGAGATCCTGGGGCTCCCCCTTGCCCGACTTGGCCGCGAGCACGAACGACACCAGGTGCCCGTTGCTCGTCTTCCGTACCCTGCGGACGGTGCCCTTGACGCGCACCTCTGCCTTCTCATCCTGGGGCTTGTCCTGGTCGCCCTCGAGGATGATGCGGCCCTCCCTGGGCCCCTGGGCCTCGTCGCCACTGCCGGCATCGCCCTTCTGCTTCTTGTCCGCAGAGCCCTTGGCCCAGACCAGGCTGACGGCACATACGCCCGCCATCAGCAGACACATCAGTATGGTCGTCCACCGCATGGATGCTGCCTCCTTCCGTTTCCCTTACTCGGCGCTCTGCTCGGGTCTCCTCAGTTGATCCGCAGCCTCAGGACCGAGAACCGACGCGTCCCATGGAAGCCGAACCGCCCATAGACACGTTCCAGTGAGTCATCGCTGGTCCAGACCACCCACGCGTCATGGGACCCGCGACGCTTCATGCCGTGTAGGCACCGCGCCAGCAACACGGTGCCGATCCCTTCCCCCTGCCGATCCTCGCGCACACCGAACGGCCCGAAGTGGTCGCCCTCCGCCTGGCAGTAGCCCAAGATCACCCCGGCATCCTCTGCAATGACGAACTGCTGGAAGCTCCCATGACCGCGAACGATGTCGGCCAACACGTCGCGCGCATGTCGCAGCCAGTCGCCGGGCATGGTCGCCTCAAGGAATCCGAGGAGAGCGGGGATGTCCGCCGGCGTCAGGAAGCGCACACGGATGCCTCGTGACGCGAGCGCACGCTCGCGCTCGGCCCATTCCTCATAGCGGAAGCCCACGAGGTTCGCATCAGCGGCGACGGCACGCGAGACCACCTCGAAGCCCCGACGGAGCAGCCAGGCCAGTCCGGAAGCGTAGGCCTGCTCGTCCACTCCAGGCACGAAGTAGTTGGGAACGTAGGGCGCCAGCAGCAGCTCGGTCCGCGACTCGGCTTGACACAGTGAAACGACGCAGTCCAGAAGGCGTCCGCCCACACCGCCCCCCCGAAGCTCGGGCGCCACCGCCATGGCTGTGATCCACGCGCGGCTCGGCTCGAGGCCGAGCTTCGGGAAAGGCACACGACGACGCAACGTCAGGCAGAACCCGGCGACGTCCCCTTCCACATCAGCAATGGCAAGCCAAGCCGGGTCGAAGTTCGGGTCCAGGAGCACCTTCCTGCGAAACGTGCGGTCGTCGATCGCGTCGCACGGGAGCCCGGTCTCCCACACGCGGAGGACAGCGGCCTCATCCGAACCATCATACGAGCGGATGCACACACCACTCATGACGCCGCAGCCATCCCTTCCCCGCGCTCTACAGGGCGTCCCGGACGCTGATCCGACTGCGGGCGTCGACGGCAAACGCCATCGCGTGGCGCTTGCCGATCCGGATCCCATGCAGCCGCGTCCGCGCCTCATACCAGTCCCAGTATGGGAATCCGCCCTCACCGCGCCCGATCGCGAAGCACTCGAATGCCTTCTTCCACGCATCGACCTCGTCCGAAACATCGAGGTAGGCAAAGGGCTCGAAGCCTGTGGGGTCTTCCCAGTTGTCCGCGAAGTAGAGCCGCGGGACACCTGCCGGCGGCAGGCCACCCAGATCGAAGTGACGGTTGGCGGCGACGAAGGTCGCACGGCGGACAATGTCGTGCGCCGCGGTGTGGTCGGAGTGGATGCTCCCGGGCCAGTGGGCGACGGCAATCGTCGGGCGCAGCCGGCGAAAGGCCGCGGCCACCTCCCGTGCGACCTCCTCGGATGCGCACAGCTCGCCATCCGCGAAGGGCAGGAAGTGAAGTCGGCATCCCAGGATCTCGGCCGCTGCTTCGGCCTCAGCGCGCTTCTGTGTGCCATAGGCGTCCGGGCCGAGAGTGGCGTGCCCCTTCTCCCCTAGGGTGAGCTGGATGATGTGCGTCTCGCAACCCATCCGCGCGTGCTTGAGCAGCGCAGCCCCGGCGCTGAACTCCATGTCGGCCGCATGGGCCGCAACCGCAACGATGGTATCGGGCATGGCCGACCTCCCTCCGTCCCGCCCCGGGGTTCCGCGGGCCTGCCGGGCTCACCTACGCGGCACCGGGTGACTGCTCACAGTTGGCGAGGCCCGGGGCCATGCACGGCGCCAGGGCGCAGCAAGCAGCGCCCCTACGCGAAGGCACGGCTCATGTAGGGGCGCTGCTTGCCGCGCCCACACTCACCAACTGTGAGCAGTTGCCGCACCGGGCCGCACAAGGGAACTCGGCGCGAGGCCACGAACAAGAGCGGGCCAACCATGGCTTCAGCCACTCCGGAGGTGCATGATGCCGGGCCTGCCGACCGATGAGATCTACCTCGAGCCGGATCGGGACTACTCCATCCTCGTGAGCGCCGCCGACTCGGTCCGCTTCACGATGGCGCGATGCCTGACCGAGTACAACGGCCACGCGTGTGCCACGTCGTCGTTCGTGGACGAGACGGGCGCCACCATGGAATGGCACGACTTCGGCCTGATCGAGGGCCCAGGCTGGGCGGCGAACGCGGTCGGCGGCGCCTACGAGCTGATCCGTTGGGCGCGGTTCGCCCGCGCGCAGGAGATCGAGCGGAAGGCCCTGTCGGTCCTCGACCATGTGCTCGAGGACGGCTTCATCGACCCGGCCACAGGTCTGATCTACGGCTACCGCAAGACGGACACCGACGGGCGGTTCCTCAACTACGAGAGGACGAACGAGTACTTCGGTCCGGGCTCCATGGCGCGCATCGCCTGCCAGATGCTCTGGGCGGCAGACCTCATCCCAGGCGACTCGCGGGCCGATCGGCTGACCGATGCTGCGAAGGGCGTGATGGGCTGGATCGACGACCACCTCCGCGATGCACCCAACGGGTGGTTCCCGCGTCGCTGCAAGCCCAACGGGGAGCACTACCGTCCCGACGACCCGATCTTCGACCACAGCGGGGACGGGCTGTTCATCCTCGACCTGATGCGGGAGCACACCGAGCGCGGCATGCACGACTACACCACGGCGCTCCGAGCCAAGCTGGACGTGTTCGCTAGGGCGGGGGGCATGTACGGGAGCATCAACCATGACACCTACGACTCCCATGAGAGCGTGAGCTACGCCGTCGCCTTCCGCGCACTGCTCCGCTGCGCACGCCTCCTGGTAGACCCCTCGCTTCGAGACCTGGCCTACTCCAGTGCATTGGCCGGGCTGGCGGGGTTCCAGATGGCCGAAGACCGGAACGGCGTCGCGACCAAGGGATTGTTGTGGATGGAGAAGTCCTGGGACACGGCGTACCTCTGGGAGAACGCCGAGGCCTCGCTGGCGTTCATCGACGCGGCCCTCGACCGTGCAAGCGAGGGCGAGAGGTCCACGGCCTATCAGCGCACCGCGGTCACGATCCTCCGCGCGGCGGCGAAGCACCACTATGGGCCGTACGGGTTCCTGACCGAGGGTGTGGACTGGAACAACCACGTCGGCCGGCAGCACCACTTCGATCAGGCGGAGTTCGGCGCCATCCGCTACACCGAGCCATTCCTGAACAACCTGCATATCGTCGAGCCCACGCTGCGCTACGTCGACCACTTCGACCCCGGGCACGACGTGGAGCGCTGGGGGTAGACTCGGTCGGGCGACACCGGAGCTGCCGGCCATCGTGGGTTCGCCCTTAGGAGTAGGTTGAGTGGAGCCACTGACAAATGCAGGCGGGGGCTCGGAGGGCGCGCCCGGGCCCCCGCCCCACGTCGCACACCGGCGGTTGCAGGTGGCCTGCAACCTCTCGATGGTGGTATTCGCCGCATCGATCGCCGTGCCGTCCGTCTGTCTGCCGGACATCGGTGGGGAGTTCGGGCTGAGTCTTGCCGATCGCGGGTTGGCCGCGAGCCTTCGCACAGGAGCACTCCTGGCCGCACTGCTGGCGAGCGGCTATCTGGCCGACCGGTACGGCAAGGGGCGCTTCCTCTCGGTGGGCATGTTGCTCACCGCCCTGGGCACGGCGGGGACGGCCATGGCCGGACGCTTCGCCTCCCTGCTGGGCGCCCAGGCCGTAGCTGGTCTGGGCACGGGCTCGATGGAGGCGCTGGTCAACCCGCTGGTGGCCGAGCTGCACCCCGAGAGCCCTGCTCGTCCCCTGAACATCACGAACGGACTGTTCTCCGTCGGCCTCGTCATCGCGTCACTTCTGGCGGGGGAGATGCTTCAGGCGGGCCTGCCGTGGAGGATGACGCCGTGGGTATGGGTGGCGCCTCCCATCATCGCAGCGGCCCTCTTCGCCACGCGCCGCTACCCCGGCCCGCTCCACGGGCAAACCGCCGATCGAGGGACGGCATTCCTCCGGCAGCGGCTCTTCTGGATGCTCATGGCGGCCATGGTGCTCGCGGGCGGCGCGGAGGCGGGTATGACCTTCTGGGGCGCGAGCTTCATGGAACAGGAGCTGGGCGCGTCCGTCCGTACGGGCGCGGTCACGCTGGCGTTCTACGGCGCGTGCATGGCCGCTGGGCGCTTCGCGAGCGGCGGCCTGGTGGCCCGCGTGGGCTCCCTGAGCCTGACGACCGGTTCAGCGGCCGCTTGTGCTCTCTCCACGGCCGGGCTCTGCTTCACCCACGCGCCTCTTGGGGCATGGGTCCTGTTCGGCCTCGGCGGGCTGTTCGTCGCCTGCTTCTGGCCGACGATCCTGGCCATAGCGGCTGAGAGGCTACAGGTCGGCTCCACGACGATGTTTGCGCTCCTCGCCGCCGCGGGGATCACGGGCTGCATGGTCTTCCCCTGGGCGATCGGCGCGATCGGCGATCTCGCCGGGCTTCGAGCCGGCATCGCCCTCCTGCCGGCCTCGATGGCGGCCCAGTTCGCCCTGCTGCTGGCCGTTCGGCGCCGGGCCCTCCGGGCGACCGCGCTGTGAGGGACAAGAGGACCCCCTCCCGCAGAGGTCCGCGGGAGGGGGTTGGGGGAGGGTCCAACGCTCTGGCTACCCCGGCTTCCGCGCCGCGAACTTCACGCTGGCAACCCGGCCGGCCAACTCCTCCGCCGCAGCCTTGACGAGATCCTCACTTGGAGCACCGTCGCCACAACAGGGCGCCGCCACACTGCACTCGGTCGACTCGGCGAACGCGACGATCTGCTCGGCGGAGTAGGAGAAGCGCGCGCGGACCTCCACGTCCGTGAGGCCGGCACGCTTGAGGCCCGCGGCGTACTCCTCCTCGCTGATGGCGCCGCCTACGCACGCGCAGAGGAACGCGTCACTGCTGCGCGCCCAATCGGGGAGATCGTGGGCCACGATGTCCGACACCAGCATCCGGCCACCCGGCTTCAGCACCCGCGCGATCTCCGCGAAGACGCGGTCTTTCTCCGGCGACAGGTTGATCACGCAGTTCGAGATCACCCAGTCCGCGGACCCGGATGCGATCGGCAGCTCCTCGATCAGCCCCTTGCGGACCTCCGCGTTCCTCAGCCCGGCGGCGGCGATGTTCCCGCGCGCCTTGTCGATCATCTCGTCCGTCATGTCCACGCCAATGGCGCGTCCCGTCGGGCCAACCTTCCTCGCGGCGAGCAGTATGTCGATCCCCGCTCCCGAACCCAGGTCGACGACGACGTCGCCTTCCTTCACTTCAGCGAAAGACAGCGGATCGCCGCACCCAAACGAATGCTCCACGGCATCCAGAGGGAGCGCCGCCAGCTCATCATCCCCATACCCGGCGAGCTTCGCCGCACCGCAATCCGACTTGGACGGGCCGCAGCAGCTCGGCTGCGCCGGAGTCGTCACCCTCTTCGCGTAGGTCTTGGACACCACGCTGCGAATCTCATCGTTCCGATCCATGCTTGGCCTCCTCGTCCGGACAACAGGCCTCGAGCGCATCGGCGATGGCGCGGAAGATGCGGGCGACATCGCCCACCCGGATGGAGTAGTACACTTCCTTCCCTCGGCGCTCCGCCCTCAGGATCCCGCCTTGACGGAGGATGGCGAGATGCCGAGACACCACCGAGAGATCCACCGGGCAGCACTCCGCGATTCGGCTCACCGTGCACGGTTCGCCGATCTCCCCGAGCCGGCACAGGATCCTGATCCGGTTCGGGTCACAGAGCGCCTTGAAGAACTCAGGCGTGAGCAACGTCCCGAGCCCCGGGCAACACCGCGCGATACCCTCGCACTCCTGCTGTCCATTGCATAGTTGCATCATGGTGCAAGTATGATCCCTCCGTGGAATGCTGTCAAGCGTTGGGTTGCGGTTCCATCTCCACTCGGCGCAGACCGCACCCACGGCCGCAGCGCGCTGATGGTGTGCGACGGACTCGTCGTCTATACTACCAGTGCACTGAGCCCAGCGTGGCCCATTCCACCGGACAGGAGCGGAAGCCGATGGCCGAGGACGCGGTATCACCCGAGCCCTACTTCGACCTGGCCGTCGATGACTTCGGCCCAATCGCTCGCGGACGCGTGCGCTTCCGGCCGCTCACGCTCCTCATCGGTCCCAACAACACCGGTAAGTCATACCTGGCGATGTTGGCCCGGGCCCTCATGGCTCAGCCCCCGGCCGCTTCGTACGTGCCTCCCAAGGGGTTCACCGAGGCACTTGAGGGAGCGTCGACAGCGTGGGCCGAAGTGGTGGAGCAAGCCTCAGAGCTGGGACAGGAAGGGGAGGTGTTCGTACCGCCGGCCCTCGTGGCGGCGGCGCGCAAGGCTTACCTCTCGGCGGACTACCTGCCGTGGCTGTCTGGCGAGCTCCCGCGGCTATTCGGCACGCCCCTCTCAGGGCTCGTTCGCAGTGGGCAGTCGCGGTTCCGCATGCTGACCCGGTCCGGTTCCAGTGCTGCTGCATTCCGCTCTGCAGGTCGCCGGCTGGCGGCCTCACTCAGGGGCTCCCCGCCGTCAGGATGCCTTCAACTCGGCCCCGAGTTCGTCGCAGAGCTCTGCCTTGGGATGGAGAACGGGCGCCCGGTGGTCGGAACTGGCGAGCTGTCAGTTCACGCGCAGGGAAGACGTGGCGATCCGCTTGATGACCTTCGTGGCCACGTGTACCTGCTGGGCATGGCATCGATGTCTGTGCCGCGGTGCCTGTACCTACCAGCGGCAAGGTCCGGGCTGCTCCAGGTGCACCGGGAGATATCGGAGTCAGCGCTCAGGTCGGCGGCGGGCCTGCGGCCCCCGCGCGATGCCGGCGATCCCGCGGACGAGGGACAGGTGCTCTACTCGGGGGTCGTAGGTGACTTCCTGGCGACGGTGTACCGGAGGCCCATTCTGCGCCTCCGGACCGGACGGAAGGTGGGGGAGATCGCTGACGATCTGGCGAGGGAGGTGACATGCGGAACCGTGGATCTGCAGAAGACGGGGCCGGGGGGTGGTCGCAACGTGGTGTACCAGTCCCACGCGGGGGAGATGGCGCTGCACCGCACCTCATCGGCCATCGCCGAAGTCGCTCCCCTCGTCCTTTACCTCAAGTACCATGTGTGGCCCGACACCGTGCTCATCATCGAGGAACCCGAAGCGCACCTGCACCCTGAGAACCAGCGTCGGCTCGCGAAGTACCTCGTCCGGCTTATCCGGGCCGGCGTGCGACTCGTCCTGACCACCCACAGCGACGTCCTGGTCTCCCAACTGGACAACTTCATCCCGATGTCGCAGCTCTCCGCGAAGGACAGGAAGAAGCGCCACGACTACGGGCCGGACGATTACCTGCGCCCCGAGGAAGTCGGCGCGTACGTGTTCGAGTGGCAGGAGGGCGGGGGGCCTGAAGCGGGGAGCGTCATCCGGGAGCTCAATGTCACACTGGAGGACGGCATCCCGCAGGATGAGTTCATGCGAGTCCTCGACCCGATGCACACAGAGCGTGTCAAGCTCGAGCGCGACCTCATGCGTCAGGGGGACCATGGGTGAGCGATGCCGAGAGCCTGGCTGCGTGCATCCGCGAGCGGTTTCCCCGTGTCGAGCGTAGGCGATGCGAGGAGAACCGGTGTCGCCTCGACTGCATGGGCATCAATCACCTCGTGATCCTGAAGGGCGAGGCACTCTCATCCTGCCTCCGGCCGCGACGGGGCCCACAGCAGACCAAGGCGGCCGATTTCGTCGTGTTTGGGGAGTTCGCTCACCGCCTGATCCTCGCACTCGTGGAGATGAAGGGCAAGGACGTAGACGCGAGCGAGGCCGTCGAGCAGCTCAGGAATAGCGCCGAAGACGTCCGCCAGGTACTCAGCACGTGCGGCGTACCCGCGGACGCCGTAGAGCCGATCCCGCTTGTACTCGCAAGGAGTTGGCCCAGACCTGCCCACGCTGTCATCACGAAGAAGGGCAACCGGGTAGCCTTCTCCGGAAAGCGGTACTCAGTCATCCCCGGCAAGTGTGGCGTCCGACTCACCGATGTCGCCGCTCGCCTGCAGCAGCGCTCTGGCGCCGCCTGTCACACCCCACTCTCCACCTTCGGGATGATGAACCGGAAGCGGTCCTCGGTCATCCACTTCTCGTAGCGCGGGTCGGCGCTCCAGTGGCGGTAGCTGTCGTCCACACGATCTACGAGCGTGAAGTCGGACCGGCCGACGGGGCCGGAGAGGACGAGCTGTCCGCCCAGGGCGCCCGTGCGGTTGAACAGGACTCGGACCGTGCGGTCACCATCGCGGATCGAGGCGCCCACACGGCCGCGATCGCGGATCAGGCTCGACTCCACATCCGGGGCGTCGTGGCCGCCCGTGCGCATGACCACGAGGTACTCGATCCCTCCGTCGGACGCCGGCTGCCATATCTCGATCGGCCGCTGATCCTTCCACACGAAGGCAGGATCAGACTTCGGCGCGGCGATGACCGCGGGCTGCGGCAGCAGGACGGCGCCCGAGAGCGAAGCCGTCTTCGCGATCACTCGGAAGCGGTCGCCGCGTAGGTCCACTTGTGGCCCCACGCACGCCAGCCACCGGGCATCACGCACGCCAGGCGCAGGAACCAGGCGATCGTAGACGACCACGAGGTCGGGCTTGATGAAGACGAGCTGCCGATAGGCGCTCTTCACCTCGGAGGTCGGCCAGACTCGGGCCGCGTCACCGGCGACATAGTCGAACTCGGGGTGCGTCTCATAAGCGACGACCTCGCCCTCCTGCGTCAGCACGGTCTGCGTGTGGCCGTGCAGGTCGACCCCGCCGCCCCAGCCCCCCTCGGCCGGGCGGTACCTGGACAGCATCCGGTCGCGCGTGATGTAGGTCCACGTGCTCGCAGAGAACCGGTCGATGACCGCATACTCCGTCCCCCGCGGCGGGGTGAAGGGCACGCGCCAGCGGTCGGGCCATCGGTCGCCGGCCACCACAACGTTCCCCCACACCGGCTGGCACCAGCCGTCATCGTCGACAAGGGACGGAGTGCCGACCAGGAACTCGCCGCCCTTCACTATCGTGAAGTGGTTGGGCTGGTGGCGGTAGGTGTGGTCGCGGATGCCGCTGACGAACGTCACCTCGGTCGCATCCTTGTCCCACCCCGACCGCATCGCGGCCCAACCCTCGACGTCAAACAGCGCCGTCTCGGGCAGCTCCTCCTGTTGCACGATCGGCTGTTCCGGGTCGTACCAGCCGAGCGCGAGGACGACGGGTGCGAAGGCCCCGGTGACGAAGTAGTTCGAGTGCCCCTGCAGGCGCCCGCGAAGCTTCATCCCCTCCAGCTCGAAGAGCCGCTTGGCCGTCTCTTCCTCCGGCGCGGGTAGGTCGCCACTGAGCTTCTCAAACCACTGCTTCCACTCGTAGGTGCCCTGCTCGTAGGGGTGCTTGGGGAGGCAGCACTCGATCCAGCGCCACGGCTCGCCCTGCGGACCGCGCCGCTCGGGCAGGATGTGGCGCGTGTCAGAGATCGGGTCGGTATAGCGCGTGAACGTGAGGAAGCCGTTGAACAGCGGCTTCTCGAACACTCGTCGCTCGCCGAACACGTTGCTCGTGTAGAAGAACGCCGTCGACTGCCCCTGCAACGAGCAGTGGCACCAGGTCCACGGGTTCTGCCACCACGTTCCGCCCCGCGTGCCGCGATGGGTCTCGAAGTAGCTTTCGAGGTTGCTCTCCCACTGCATGATCTTGTATGCAACCGCGCGCTTCTCGGGCGTGAGCGGCTCCTCGAGGGTGACGAGGGTCCACGGGTAGACATCCATACTGCCGAACTGGGACTCGAACTGCGCGCCCAGCCGGCTGCCCTTCCGCTGCTCCTCGGGCGCCATGTCCCACACGCCCGCCACCGCCCCGGGGAAGAACGGGCCATGGTGATGGAACTGGCAGTAGGCGTCCGTCTTCTCCGAGGCGAGGAGCTTGGCCATCTTGTCGCCGAGGACGCCATCGCCCGGTTTCTCCAGGAAGTCCGCGGCGAACTGGGCGGCGATCATCCGCCAGCCCAACTCGTACATCCGCCACCCGCAGTTCTGTGCACCTTGTCCGCTCGCGGCGGGCGGCGCGCACGCATTGAGGAGGTCCTTCGTCAGCCCGGGCGGGACAAAGCGCTCGGGGAAGTTGCCGTGCTCCTCCTCGAACTTCGCGCGAAGCCACGTGAGCCAGCGCTGGTAGAGCTTCGGGTTTTCCGCGATACGGGCCTGTATGGCCGGGATGTCGTCCTTCCGGTAAAACAGCCTCGGGTGCTCCAGCTTCGGCAGCCGGAGGAAGGGGAACTCGCGCGTCAGGCGGCCCCGATCGGCATCGACCACGAGCCGGAGCGTGAAGCGCCCGGTGTCCTCGGGAGCCAGTCCGAGAGGCGCCTCCGCGTGCTGCCCCACTGAAAGCGCGCCCGAGGGGCCGAGGTGCACCGCGCCCTCCGCAACCCTCTCCTGCATGTAGTTCAGCAGCGTGTACGAGACCTTAGGTGCGGCGAGCGCCGTCTCGGCCGAAAGCCGCACGGTGAACCGGATAGGTTCGGCGTCGTAGAACACGCCGTAGTAGTGGGTGAGGGTAACGGGCGCATGGGTCTCCCGCGGCTCGGGCAGGACGGTGATGTCCACGTCGCCTGTCAGATCGCGCCAGACCTCCAGCGCGTCCAGCGTCGCGTCTGAGTCATGCGCGCGGATGCGCAGTACATGGCGACCCGGCTTCACCTGCAGGACGGGGGCGTTCTCGTCCCAGTAGCCGTCCGTTTCGTTGACGAGGAACCGCTGCCCCATCGGGTCCATCCAGACCTGCCGCGTGAAGTCCTGCTCCGGTCCGCCATCCAGCGATAGAGTGATCGACCCGGGCGTGTCCTTCGCGCACAACGTCCGCGCCGGCGCCTCCTGAGGATCGGCGACGGTGGATACGTCTATGGGGCGCTTACCGTCCACGTTCAGTACGAGCTGGTTCGTTCCCGCGAACTGCTTGGCGGCCGCGCCTGGGATGGGCGTGAGAGCGGTTGTGCGCCTCCCGATGCCCGGAGGCACGTCCATGCCATCGATGCGGGCGAGGCGACCGGGCCTAAGCGCGGCCGGCGCGAGGTCCACCGCGATGCGCGGGGTCAGCTCGATGGGCGTCCGATCCTCGGACAGCATCGGCCACCAACCGGGGTCAGGGAGGGGAAGCATCCGAACAGCCGTCGGCGCGCCGGGCAACGGGAGCGACTGGACCACCGAGTCGCTCAGCGTGTCCACGACCACGAGCTTGCGGGCCCTTGGGCAGGCGATGAATAGGCGGTTCACCGGCGTGGGCGCGACGACGAACGCGAAGTGGATTGCGACCTTCGGCACGAGGGCGATGGCGCCGGGCGCATCGTCCAGCGGGATCTCCCCGACGACCTTCCGCTGCTTCGTATCGAGAACCACGATCCTCGACGCGGCGGCATCGGCAAGGTAGAGCCGTTCACGGTCCCCGTCGGCGGCGATGTCCACGATCCGGCCGCCAACGTCGATGGTCGCATCGATCGCCCCGTCCTTGGCCTGCGCGACGGCCGCCTGCCCAGGCTCCCCCTTCACGAACCAGAACGCCTTCCCCACCTGTATCTCAGAGTCGAACCCTTCCCGCCTTGTCGTCCGGCGGGCGGGCGCGGGGTACTGGAGCTTGTCGATGGACTGTCGCTCCAGGGTCGTGACGTGGAAGACCTCGGACTCGAAGACGACCTTGACGCATCGCTCGGGTTCGTTGAGGGCCTGGACATGGACCGGCGCGGCCGGCAGCTCGGCACTGCCCACCACCCGGGCGGACAGCAGGTCCACCTCCGCGACGCACCGGGCCCCGCGGCACGCCACATAGAGCTTGCCGTCAAGCTGAGTCAGCGACCAGGGCTCGGCGGGGACCGGTATCACGCGCGCGACCTTCGAGGCCCCTGGGTCAGTGACAGCCACGCGATCGCCCAGCGCGTCCGCGACATACAGGCGCCCGCGCTCCGGATCGGCCACCATGTCGGTCAGGTACCCCCCGACATCGATGCTGCCCACCAGCTTCTCCGACGCGGGGTCCACGATCCCAATGCGGCCGGTAGCTGGGGCGGTGAAGTAGACGCGGTCACCGAGGCTGACGACGACATCCGGTCCCGGCGACCGGTCCATGGGGTAGGGGAACAGCCGCGCGCTCTGCCGGCTACCATGCCGCGCGAAGACGGGACGGACGCGCAGTGTGGTCGCATCGCCCACAGTGAACGGGAACTCCAGCACCGCGCCTTCGCCCGAGCCGCGGGCGGCCATGTAGGTGGACTGGCCCATCGCCTCGTCCTTCGCGACCCGCCATGGTCCGCTACGCACCGCCTGCTCCGCCTGCCATGTCTCCGTGGACGTATTGTCTGGCACGGTGAAGCGCGCGCCGACGTCCGCTCGGCCGATGCCGAGTAGCGCGCACGTCATAGCGATGCAAGCGGCGCGGCTGAACAGCCGTGAGTGCATACAGTTCCTCGCGATCCCGGTCATGTGCTGGACCTCCGTTCGCCCCACTTCCATATCGCGTACGGCATGGGACACCTGAACGAATGGGGTGTTCGCCGTATGGGACGACGTTGCCCTGCCCGGCTCAGCCTTGCACCTACGGCGAGCTAGAGCGCGGCTGGTATAGGAAGGGCGGAAGGCCCAGGCCGCCGCCACCATCAACACGGAGCACGAGGTCGTTGGAGCCTGCATCGAGGCGGCCGGTCAGGTCCACTGTGGGCGGGTTGTCGCCCGCGGTGAGGTAGCCTGCAAACTTGCCGTTCAGCCACACCCACAGCGCGGATCCACGAAGGTCCGGCCCGTACAGGCTCACCGGCCCCGACACCTCGTCCCCAGCGTCCACCGAGGTGCGATACCAGCCGATCCCACGGTAGGGCCGTCCCTCCGTAGCGCCGCCGCCGCTGTGTTCCCACGCCGCCGTCAGGGCAACCGTGCCCCAGTCGTGCGATGCCGAGGGGAGGTACCACCTGTCCACGACTCCCTCCGACGCAGGATCAGTGCGGAAGTCGGCGGCAGCAGGGAGCGTCGCGATGAGCTGCCCTCGATCGCCGCTCGTGAAGGCCGCGATGCCGCGGGCGAAGTCGCCGAGCCCGGCTCCGGAGCAGCTTCCGCCCCAGGGGCCTGCGTCCTGGAGCAGCATGGTGTCCCCCACATCCGCCACGGCCTTCACCATCGCGTCCGAGTACCTTGCAGCCCGGGCATAGTCGCCTTGCGCCATAGCCTCGTGGGCCTTGGCGAACGCATCCAACCGCTCGAAGTGCAGTCGGAACGCCTTCACCCGTCCGGCGTAGGGCTCGTCTGTGGCCCGGCTCGTCGCTTCGACGAGCCAGGTACGACACTCCTCGCGCACGCGGGGAGGGAACAGCACGGGGATCGCGTCATGCGCCGCGCGGGCATCCCAGGTGGCGAACACGTGCGAGTCGCAGTCGCGAAGCGCTCGCTCAACCGCGTCGTAGTACCTGCGTATGGGTTCGCCGGCCGGGCCGAAGAAGCGCTTGGAGAAGTCGCGGATGAGATCCTCGGGATCCTGCCAAAGATCCCAGGCCAGATGCGCGCGGACATAGTAGTTCAGCCCTGTCGCCAGCCAGGCCATCTGCCCCTCATTGCTGAACCCCCACCCGCCGCCCTCCTTGAGCATCCGCAGGTCCTCGGCGATGGACTGTGAGCGCCAGCTCGGCCGCTGGCTGTGGGACCAGTCATGGGGGTCGTACTCGTAGAACACCTGCCCGGCGGTCAGCTCCTGCCATCCGCGCAACATGGCGGCGTATTCCTGGCGGGACCAGCAGTGCGGGTCCGCGTACGAGTGGATCGCGCACTGCTGGATCGACGCCAACTGGATGAGCAAGTTCCGCCGCTTCCCATCGACGCCCTCGGGCGGGCGACAGCGGTTGTAGTAGGCCATCGTCGTGATCCAGTGGTCCGGAGCCTCCCGAAGCACGGCGTCGGCGAGGCGGAACACGAAGCCGAAGTACGCGTCGCTGACGTCCCCATTGCCTTCGCCGCCGTAGCCGCCGTGCATGGCGCGAGCACAGTCGGGACAATGGCACAGCACTGGTGCGTCGGGCGGCGAGAAGGCGAAGGTGTGGTGGTCGGGTCGTGCGCGGAACTGCGCCAGCACCGTGTCGGTTGCGGCCCTGAGGGAATCCGGGTTCGACATGCAAAGGAATCTCTCGTTGCGGGTACCGTCCGACGCCAGCGCATAGTACTCGGGGTGGGCGTCGAAGTAGCGCTCCTTCGGTAGGAGGCGGTAGGTGCTGTCATCGACCGGGTTCTGGAGGAACCGCGCGTCCGGACTAGCGCAGTGGGCCCAGAGGATGGTCTGCGACATGCGATTGCGGCGCTTCCACGTCTGGAAGTCGGCGGCTTGCTCGGGCGTCTGCGCGAGGTGCCCGCTATACCAGGTGTCGCGCACCCTCAGTTCCGGGCGTACCGTCTTGCTCCCGGAGGACACGCGGATGGTTGTGAGCTTCGGAACGACCTCGCCGAACTGACCCGGGAAGTACCACCGGCACCCCAGCGACTCGAGCAAATCGGCAACGGCGTAGTACGTTCCCTGATAGGGCTCTGTCTCGTTGCCCGCGAGAACGAGGACATCGCGAACGGCGGCCACCACGTAGCCTTCGTCATCGAAGTCAGGTGTGAGCCCGGTGGGGACATCAGCGCCAAGCGAAGCTCCGAACTCCTCCACGGCCGCCTGCCCAACGAGAACCAGGGCCGCGCCCGTCTCGGGAGGCGTGTCAGAGACGGGCAGCTCCGCGCCCACTCATGCGCCGGACATACGTCTGCAACTCCGCGGCGGCTTCGCGGGCTTGAGGGGACGCCTCTCGTCCGACCACGATCCCGGCCTCCGCCTTCCCGTTGGTGACGATGTGCAATCCATCGGCAGCACACAGGGAGGGCAGAACCGAGAGCATCCCAAGGCAGGACCAGCGCAACATCGCGGCACCTCCGGGCGGGAGCCAGGTGCCTGCGCGCCTTCCCCGAGCGAGTGGACGTCACCTGCGCCGCGCTCCCGGGAACGGCCAAAGAGGAAGCCGCCCCTCGCAGATCAGCCGTCGGAGCCGGCCAGCCCCCGCTTGTCGATGACCTTCGTGTCCGGAGGTAGGTGGATCCGGTTGAGGTCCACGATCTCCCCATCGACGACGAGCACGATGTCCGCCCTGGCGCGATGCAGGTCGCGTAGACGATCGTCGCTCTGCCCCACTGCGACGGGGAGGTTGAACCCTAGTGGCGACCTACTACGGTCGTGTAGACGATCGTCGCTCTGCCCCACTGCGACCCAGGTCATGCGCCCGTCGACGGTCTTGCTGGTGACGTACTCGGCCGGATCGCCATTGGGCAGGTACGCGGACTTGGGCCATGGCTCGTCCGCACGGAGGGCTCTGCCCTGCTCAACGAGGGCCTGCAACTGCTCGAGCGTGGGCGGCTCCGTCGGCGCCCCCGCATCCCCAGCCTGCGGCGCCACGCTGAATGCGCGGGACGGCGCGTAGATGCGGGCAGCCGGTTCCTCGTTGCTTACGCCCGGCCCGCCCTCTCCCTGTGAGCCCACCCTGTAGAGAGTGAGCGTCCCGCCGGGCGACTTCGCGCGCAGCACGCCGGGCCATACCGCCTCGAACTGCTCGCGGCTCTTGAACGGTATCTGGTAGATCGCCTGCTGGATCCCCGTGCCGACGTAGATGCTGGTCGCGTCCGCCCGCACGTCTTCGAGCTCGACCGGCCAATCGTTGGGCCAGGACCCGCCCGCGAACTTTGAGACCGGTGTGAGGGATAGGAGGAACGGGGCGGCGGCCAGCACAAGGACCGCGAGCAGACGCGGCCCACCGAGGAGTCTGCGCCTCATGGCAGTGCACCTCCGGGAGGTCTTCGGGATCAGGCGTCGACCGACGCCTCGCGTACACCCCGCTCCTCCTTACGCTCCACCACGGTGCGAGGTGTGCATGCATGTTGGGTCAGACCGCGCGGAGCAAACCGTTCTCCCTCACGGTTGGTATGGCGCTGCCGCAGGTCAACCGCCTGATCCGGGGAGTCCTCGCTTGTCGATGATCTTCGTGTCCGGCGGCAGGTGAATCCGGTTGAGGTCCACGACTTCACCGTCGACGACGAGGACGATGTCCACCCGGGCACGGAAGCGGATCTCCTCGGCTTCAGCTGCGGGGACCCAGGTCATCCGGCCATCAACGGTCGCGCTGGTGACGTACTCGGATAGGTCCCCGCTGGGCAGATACGCCGACTTCGGCCATGGCTCGCGCGCTTCGAGGGCCTTCCCTTGCTCCACGAGGGCCTGGACCTCCTCGGGCGCAGGCGGCTGCGCCCGAGGCTCCCGTCCCCATACATCAGGCGCCACGATGGAGCCGTTGGAGGGGGCGTAGATACGAACGGCCGGCTGCTCATTGCTCACGCCGGGCCAGCCCTCGCCCTCGGAGCCCACCTTGTAGAGGGTCAGCGTCCCACCGGGCGACTTCGCGCGCAGTACGCCGGGCCACACCGCCTCGAACTGCTCGCGGCTCCCGAAGGGGATCTGGTAGATCGTCGCCTGGATCCCCGTAACGATGTCGATGGTCTTCGCGTCCGCGCGCACGTCCTCTAGCTCGACCGGCCAGTCGTTCGGCCAAGTGGGGGCCGCGCTCGGCCCAACAACCAGAGAAAGGAGGAATGGGGTGGCCGCCAGCACGACGACCGCGAACAGCCGTGGACGGGCGAGGGATCTGTGCCTCATAGCAGCATGCCTCCAGTGATTCGCAGGACTGGCGAACGCCGGGGGTCAGTCGTTTGATCCGGCTAGCCCGCGCTTGTCGATGACCTTCGTGTCCGGCGGTAGGTGGATGCGGTTGAGGTCGATGACCTCCCCGTCGACGACGAGCACGATGTCCACACGAGCCCGATGTAGGTCGCGCAGACGTCCGTCGTCTTGCCCGGCGGCGACCCAGGTCATCCGGCCATCGACGGTCTCGCTGGTGACGTACTCGGCCAGGTCCCCGTTGGGCAGGTACGCCGACTTGGGCCATGGCTCGCACGCTTCGAGGGCCTTCCCCTGCTCCACGAGGGCCTGGACCTCTTCGGGCGTAGGCGGCTCCGTCCGTGGCTTCCCCTCCTCCCATACATCGCGCGCCACGATGAAGCCGTTGGAGGGGGCGTAGATACGAACGGCCGGCCGCTCATTGCTCACGCCGGGCCAGCCCTCGCCCTCGGAGCCCACCCTGTAGAGGGTCAGCGTCCCACCGGGCGACTTCGCGCGCAACACGCCAGGCCACGCCGCCTCGAACTGCTCGCGGCTCCCGAAAGGTATCTGGTAGATCGTCGCCTGGATCCCTGTGGCGATGTCGATGCTCTTCGCGTCCGCGCGCACGTCCTCCAGCTCGACCGGCCAGTCGTTCGGCCAGGTGCCAACCTCGCTCTCCCCGACCAGAGACACGAGCAGCGGAACAGCGGCCAAGACGAGGGCAGCGAGGATGCGCGGCCCAGCGAGTTGTGTACGCCCCATGGTAGCCTGCCTCCCTGTCGGCCCCTACCGCGGGCGCCACGATCGCGCGGGGCGGTAGAACCCCATCATGTCCGCCATGTCCCCGTCCAGGCCGCGCCGTGTGCCGCGTTCCGTGTGGCGGGTCGCGCAGGCGCGGTAGTCAGCGCGATACCCGGCACTGTAGATCTCGCAGCCCGGCAGCTTCTCCCGCAGAGCGACCTCACCCGCGCGGGTCACGCGGGTCTGCTGCAGGTCGAGAGTCGTCAGGTTCGTGAGCCCGGCAAGGTGCGCCAGCCCCGCGTCCGTCACGCCGGTGCTGCCCAGCCAGAGCTCGGTCAGGTTCGTGAGCCCCTCCAGGTGCACCAGCCCCGCGTCCATCACGCCGCTTTCGGTCAGGCCGCTGCCCAACCAGAGCTCGGTCAGGTTCGTGAGCCCGGCAAGGTGCACCAGCCCCGCGTCCGTCACGCCGGTGTTGCCCAGCCAGAGCTCCGTCAGGTCCGTGAGCCCTGCGAGGTGCACCAGCCCCGCGTCCGTGACACCGGTCTCGCTCAGGCCGAGGTACGTCAGCTTCGTGAGCCCGTCGAGGTGCGCCAGCCCCGCGTCCGTCACGCCGGTCTCGCTCAGGCCGAGGTACGTCAGGTTCGTGAGCCCGGCGAGGTGCGCAAGCCCCTCGTCCGTCACACCGGTGTGGGCGAGGTAGAGCTGCCTCAGGCTCGGGAGCCCGGCCAGGGGCGCCAGCCCCGCGTCCGTCACACCGGTATCCTCCAGCCAGAGCTCCGCCGGGCTCGTGAGCCTGCCAACTTGCGCCAGCCCCGCATCCGTCACGTTGCTCTGGCTCAGGTCGAGGGTCCTCAGGTTCGCGAGCCCGACGAGGTGCGCGAAGCCCGCGCCGTTCACGAAGGTGCCCCCGAGGGAGAGCTCCCTCAGGCTCCGGAGTTCGGCGAGGTCCGCGAGGCCGGCGTCCGTGACTTTCGTGGCGCGCAGGTTGAGTACCGCCAGGTTCGCGAGCGCGCCAAGGTTCACCAGCCCCGCGTCCGTCACGCCTTGGCAGTACTTCAGGTCGAGGGACCTCAGATCCGTGAGCCCTGCCAGGTGCAGAAGCCCCACGTCCGTCACGCGGCTGTTGCTGATGTCCAGCTCCTTGAGGTTGGCGAGTCCCTCGAGGTGCGCCAGCCCCGCGTCCGTCACGCTGGCATCCTTCAGCGAGAGCGTCGTCAGTCTCGTGAGTCCCGCCAAGTGCACAAGCCCTGCATCCGTCACGCTGCTGGGCAGGCGGAGCCATGCGAGGTCCGTAAGCCCTGCGAGGTGCGCGACGCCCGCGGCCGTCACTCCATCGCAGTAGTGCAAGTCGAGCGACGTCAAGCTCGTGAGCCCGGCAAGGTGCACAAGCCCAGCGTCCGTCACGGCCGTATTGTGCAGGTCGAGCCTCGTCAGGTTCGCGCCGGCGAAGTCGCGCGCCAGTTGCTCCAGGTCCTCGTCGCGGATGTAGGCCGGGTCGAACAACTCCAAAGAGACCTGGGACATGTCGGCGGAGAGAGAGAGCTCCTGCCCCGCCTCGACTCTGACGACACCCGGCGTCTTGCAGAGGAAGGTCCACTCTGCGTCCGGGTTGCCCGCCGGCCGGACCTCGGCGATGAGCGTAAGCTCTGTGCGCACTGTGGTGGCCTGCGCTGGGGTGGCGAGGTCGGGCGCCGGGCCCACCGTCTTGTCCTTCCTGAGGCCCTGAGCGAAGCAAACAACCACGGCCGCCGCACACGTCCACAGGATGAGCCACCGTCGAGCCATTGCGAATCGCCTCCCGAGTCTGCGGTGTGGCACCATTCGCATGCCGCATTCAGGACGTCCCCCTGGCCGCTGAAGAGCAGAGGGAACCTCTACGGGATCCTAGCCACGCGGAAGCCGAAGGAGCGAAGCCGATTGGCTGGGTCGACGCCGCAGCGATAGGCCGCACGGCAGTAGTACGCGTTACCGTGCCACGAGCCCCCGCGCACCACGCGATCACGGCCGGTCACCGGCCCCGACGGGTCCTCCGCAGGGGACGTAGCATAGTAACCGTCCCCGTACCAGTCGCCGCACCACTCATACACACTCCCGGCCAGGTCGAGGGCCCCACACCAGCTCGCGCCCGAAGGGAAGCTCCCAACCTCCCGGAGATGGGCGATGGTTCTCGCAGCAGGCACCTCGCCCCCGACCTCGGCGTCCAGCCATGCCTTGCACGCAGCGTCGGTGTTGAGCGGCTTTCCGGCCCAGTACTCGGCGCTGTTGCACCGCTCGCGGTCCCACTGCCCGCCCCACGGGTATGGGCGTCCCTCGGGCCCGCGCGCCGCATACTCCCATTCGGCCTCCGTCGGAAGCGTGCCGCTCGCCCATTCCGCGTAGTCCGACGCGTCGTTCCAGTTCATCCAGTTGGCCGGCAGACGCTCGTGCGCCTTGTAGCTGTCCCACTGCTCGTGCGCCTCGTGCCCGGTCGCTGCCAGGAACCGAGCATACTGCCCGTTCATCACCTCGTGCCGGTACAACCAGAAGCCGCGTGTCAGCATCACCGCGTGTGCCGGCCGCTCGTTGCCGGCGAACTGCTTCACCTCGGGGTCCCAGCCGTTCCCCAGCCACAGCGCGTCGGTCTCCTCCTGCGTGCTGCCCATGCGGAACGTCCCCGCCGGGACCCACACCATCTCCGCGCCGTCGGTCGGGTTCACCACGAAGCGCTCGGGGTAAGGCTGGTCGTCCCCACCCCAGCCAAGCTTCGATGGCGTCATGCCCGCCTCGAAAGCGGGGCCGCGATTGCCAAGGTGCGAGTCCATCTCCGTGGCGACGCTCGCCGTCTCGCCCTGGGTATAGCCGGCCACCGACATCAACAGCACAGCGCTCGCCCATACGCAAGCCCGACACTGAGCCATCGCGGATCGCCTCCCGAGTCGGTGGTGCGGCGCCACTCGCAGGCCGCCGGCAGGACGCCTCGCGCACATCCCACTACTCATACGCTCTCCGACGATGCGAGGTGTGCACGCATGTCCGGTCTGACCGCGCGGGGCGGCCTGTGTTCCACACGGTCGGTGTGGCGCTGCCGTAAGTCAACCGTCTGATCCGGCGAACCCTCGCTTATCGATGATCCTCGTGTCCGGCGGCAGGTGGATCCGGTTGAGGTCGATGATCTCCCCGTCGACGACGACCTCAATGTCGACGCGGGCACGGCTCAGGGTAAGCTTACCTGGCGTCGCGGGCACCCACGTCAGACGGCCATCCACCCACTCGCCCGCGACGTACTCCGGCAGGTCACCACTGGGTAGGTGGGCCGACTCCGGCCACGGCTCGCCCCCATACAGAGCCTTGCCCTGCTCGATGAGAGCCTTCAGGCCCTCGATCGTCGAAGACGTGGCGTCCTCCACCAGTTCCTTGCCCGGCTCGGGCATGCGTACGAACCCGCCGGACGGCCCGTAGATGCGAACGGCCGGCTGCTCGTTGCTCGCGCCCGGCCAGCCGTCGCCCTCGGAGCCGACCGCACACAGCGCCAGCGTCCCACCGTGCGACTTCGCGCGCAGGATGCCGGGCCAGGCCGCCTCGAACTGCTCGCGGCTCTCGAATGGGATCTGGTAGATGCGGACCCCTATCCCGACATCGAAGGTCTTCGCCTGGGCCCGAACATCCTCAAGCTCGACGGGCCAGTCGTAGGGCCAGGCGCCGCCCTCGCCCTCTGCCACCAGGGACACGAGGAACGGGACGGCCGCCAGCACGAGCACAGCAAGGACGCGCGGCCCCGCGAGTAGTCTGTACCTCATAGCCATCCGCCTCCCGTGAATCGTCGAACTGCCAACGCTGCGGCGAGAGTTGGTGGCCGCCAGCACACGCGTGCCGAAGGCCTCTCGTCGGCCCTTACCGCGGGCGCCACGACCGCGCTGGGCGATAGAACCCCATCATGTCCGTCATGTCCCCGTCCAGGCCACGCCGTGTGCTGCGTTCTGTGTGGCGCGTAGCGCAGGCGCGATAGTCAGCGCGATACCCGGCGCTGCAGACCTCGCAGCCAGGCAGCGTCTCCCGCAGAGCGGCCTCGCCCGCGTCCGTCACGCGGGTCTGGCTCAGGTCGAGAGTCGTCAGGTTCGTGAGGCCTTCGAGGTGCACCAGCCCCGCGTCCGTCACGCCGGTGCTGCCCAGCCAGAGCTCCGTCAGGTTCGTAAGCCCCTCGAGGTGCACCAGCCCCGCGTCCATCACGCCGCTTTCGGTCAGGCCGCTGCCCAACCAGAGCTCCGTCAGGTTCGTGAGCCCTTCGAGGTGCGCCAACCCTGCGTCCGTCACGCCGGTGTTGCCCAGCCAGAGCTCCGTCAGGTTCCTGAGCCCTTCGAGGTGCACCAGCCCCGCATCCGTCACGTCGGTTTCGCTCAGGCCGAGGTACGTCAGGTTCGTGAGCCCGGCGAGGTGCGCCAGCCCTGCGTCCGTCACACCGGTGTGGGCCAGGTAGAGCTCCGTCAGGTTCGTGAGGCCGGCCAGGTGCGCCAGCCCCGCGTCCGCCACACCCGTATCCTCCAGCCAGAGCTCCGCCAGGTTCGTGAGCCTACCAACTTGCGCTAGCCCCGCGTCTGTCACGAAGCTCTGGCTCAGGTCGAGAGTCGTCAGGTTCGTGAGACCAGCCAGGTGCGCGAGCCCCGTGCCGTTGGCACGGGCGCCGCCCAGGGAGAGCTTCTTCAAGTTCTGGAGCTCGGCGAGGTCCGCGAGGCCCGCGTCCGTCACGCTGGTGTGGCGCAGGTTGAGCACCGTCAGGTCCGCGAGCGCGGCGAGGTTCACGAGCCCCGCGTCCGTCACGCGGGTGTTGTCAATGTCTAGCTCCATCAGGTTCGCGAGTCCTTCGAGGTGCACCAGCCCCGCGTCCGTCACACTGGCATCTTTCAGCCAGAGCTTCGTCAGGTTCGTGAGCCCTGCCAAGTGCACAAGCCCCACGTCCGTCACGCTGCTAGGCAGGCGGAGCCACATGAGGTCCGTGAGCCCGGCCAAGTGCACAAGCCCCGCGTCCGTCACGCCATCGCAGTAGTGCAGATCGAGCGACGTCAGGGTCGTGAGCCCGGCAAGGTGCACAAGCCCAGCGTCCGTCACGCCGGTACTGTCCAGGTCGAGCCTCGTCAGGTTCGTGCCGGCGAAGTCAAGCGCCAGTTGCTCCAGGTCCTCGTCGCGGATGTAGCCCGGATCATACAGCACCGAAGCCCAGAACTTGGACCGAGCGGGGGAGAGGGAGAGTTCCTGCCCCGCCGCTATCTTGACGACACCTGGTGTCCTGCAGAGGAAGGTCCACTCCGCGTCCGGGTCGCCCGACGGCCGGACTTCGGCGATGAGCGTGAGCTCCGTGCGCACTGTGGTGGCCTGCGCTGGGGTGGCGAACTCCGGCTCCGGGCCCATCGCCTTGTCCTTCTTGAGGCCCTGAGCGAAGGCCACAACCACGGCCGCCGCACACAACCATACGATGAGCCACCGTCGAGCCATTGCGGATCGCCTCCCGAGTCTGTGGGGTGGCGTGAATCGCATGCCGCCGGCAGGACGCCTCGTGCACATCCCACTACTCATACGCTCTGCCACGATGCGAGGTGTGCACGCATGTTCGGTCTGACCGCGCGGAAGGGGCCTGTGTTCCACACGGTCAGTGTGGCGCTGCCGCAGGTCAACCCTCTGATCCGGCCAGTCCTCGCTTGTCGACGATCCTCGTGTCCGGCGGCAGGTGGACACGATTGAGGTTCACGATCTCCCCGTCGACGATGAGCTCAATGTCCACGCGGGCCCACTCTCGTAAGAGCTCACAGTGTGTGAGGATGGTTTTGGGAGGGGTGGCTAGATGGCAGGGGTGGCGACGAGCCGTTGGCAGGCCTCAAGC
>Ga0315288_10000437_pt1 | contig 51878 bp, 52 predicted proteins | sample YL17G11_20_MG_FD_203454 | JGI IMG/M metagenome (GOLD analysis project Ga0315288, IMG submission 203454) | Sediment microbial communities from Yellowstone Lake, YNP, Wyoming, USA - YL17G11_20 | ecosystem: Environmental > Aquatic > Freshwater > Lake > Sediment | place: USA: Wyoming | collected... | reverse complement strand
CCCCCCATTCGGTGTGTCAAGCCCCTTTATGACATTTCTCACAAAATCCATTTCGCCTGCGCGCACGCCCACTTGCCTCCCTTGGCGCGACATCGCGTCGACTAACACCACCTTGGGACTTCCTCTCATCTTCTGCTTGGCGCCAGCCCTTCCATTGCCTTGCGCTTTCCCTTCGGGGTCGCGGCGGCATCCAAGAAGATGTCCTCGCGCTGTATAATACCTTCAAACCAATCCCCGGCCCTCAGTCCTGGAAGGGAGTCCTCATGCCGGCCGAACGCATCGTAATGTATGGCACCACCTGGTGCCCCGACTGCAAGCGGGCCAAGCGCTTCCTGGGCCAGCAGCGCATCCAGTACGACTGGGTGGACGTGGAGCAGGACCCGCAGGCCATGCGCCTCATCGAGGAGATCAACCAGGGCAAACAGATCGTCCCCACCATCCTGTTCCCGGACGGCTCGGCGCTAGCTGAGCCCTCCAACGCCGACCTGGCCGAGAAGCTGGGCATCGCGACCAAGGCCCGGCGCGACCACTACGACCTCGTGGTCATCGGCGGCGGGCCGGCGGGACTCACCGCCGCTCTCTACGCCGCCCGCGAGGGTATCGAGACCCTGGTCATCGACCGCGCCGGCCTGGGCGGCCAGGCCGCTGTCACCGAGAGGCTGGACAACTTCCCCGGCTTCCCGGAGGGCGTGAGCGGCGCCGAGTTTGCCGAGCGGCTGGTCAAGCAGGCGGAGCGCTTCGGGGTGGAGGCCCTGCCCGCCGCCGAGGTCGTCGCCTGCACCTGTGACGGCCGCTACCACTGCATCCGCACGAAGTCGGGCCAGGAGTACGGGGCCGACGCTGTTCTCCTGGCTCCCGGCTCCACCTATCGACGCCTGAAGGTGTCCGGCGAGGAGGACTTCATCGGGGCCGGCGTCCACTTCTGCGCCACCTGCGACGGCGCCTTCTACAAAGGGGCCGAGCAACTGCTGGTGGTGGGCGGCGGCAACAGCGCCGGCGAGGAAGGCCTCTTCCTCACCAAGTTCGCCAAGAAGGTGACGCTGGTCACCATCGACCCCGAGCTCACCGCCAGCGATATCGTTCGGCGCAAGGTCAAGGAGCACCCGCAGATGGAGGTCGTCTACCGCACAACCGTGGCCGAGTTTCGAGGCGACAAGCGGTTGCAGTCGGTGGTGCTCAAGGACGTGGTCACCGGTCAGACGCGGGAGGTCCGTCCGGCGGCTGTTTTCGTGTTCATCGGCCTCCAGCCCAACACCAAGTTCCTGGAGGGCGGTGTGAAACTGGACGAATGGGGGTTCATCGTCACCTCGCTCACCCTGGAGACCAGTGTCCCCGGCGTATTCGCGGCCGGCGATGCGCGGGCCGGCGCCACCAAGCAGGCCGCTTCCGCCGCCGGCGAGAGGGCTACGGCCGCCCTGATGATCCGCGAGTACCTGAAGGAACATTCGCCTCACGGCCACGCATAGGCCCATGACCACGCCCCTGCGCCGTCAGTACCTGGAGATCAAGCGCCGTTTCCCCCAGGCGATCGTCTTCTTCCGGCTCGGCGACTTCTACGAGACCTTCGACGAGGACGCTCAGCTCGTATCGCGGGAGCTGGAGATCGTCCTCACGTCGCGACCGGCGGGCAAGGGCACACGCGTGCCGTTGGCGGGCATCCCGCACCATGCTCTGGATAGCTACATGGCTAAGCTTATCGGCAAAGGATACAAGGTCGCTATCTGCGAGCAGGTGAGTGAGGCGGCGAAGGGCCGTACCTTGATGGAGCGCCAGGTCGTGCGCGTCGTGACACCTGGCACCGTCGTCGAGGCCAACCTGCTGGACCAGCGCGCCAACAACTACCTGGCGGCGCTGGTCGTCGACGGCGACGTCGCAGGCCTGGCGTTCGTGGACGTGTCGACCGGCGAGTTCGCCGCCGCCCAGGTGGCGCTCGGTCTCCTGTCAGCCGAGCTCGACAGGCTGCGCCCGGCCGAACTCCTCCTGCCCGAAGGCCAGTCGCCCCCCGACGGCCTCCAGGCGGCGATAAGCCACCTGCCCGTCGATCGCTTCGAGCCCGAGGGCGCGGCCGGGGTCGTGCTCTCGCACTTCCGGGCTGCTTCCCTGGACGCCTTTGGTCTGGCCGGGAGGCCGCTGGCCACGGCCGCCGCCGCTGCCGTCCTGGGCTATCTTCAGGACAACCAGCGGGCCGTTCTGGGCCACGTCGCACGCCTTTCCACCTACACCCCCGGCGCCTACATGACGCTGGACACTCAGACGCGCCGCAACCTGGAGCTGTCGGCCAACCTGCGCGCCGACGGACAAGGCGGCTCGCTGCTTTCGGTCATCGACCTAACGAAGGCGGCTCTGGGCGCCCGGCTCCTCCGCCGCTGGCTCGGCCAGCCGTTGCTCGACATAACCGTCATCCACCAGCGCCAGCAACGCGTGCAGTTCTTCTTGGGCAGCGCCGTGCGCCGGCAGCAGACGGCCTCGCTGCTGGCGAAGATGCCGGACCTGGAGCGCCTGCTGGGACGCGTCAGCGCCGGGGTGGCCGCCGCCCGCGAGGTGGTGGCTCTTCGGCAAGGGCTTGAGTTGGTGCCGGCGCTGCGGCAGGCCATCGGCGAGGAAGACGTGGGGCAGGAGCTTGTGGCCCGTTTGAGCCCCTGCAAGGAGACCACCGCCCTCATCGCCCTGGCGCTGGAGGACGAGCCCGCGGCCGGCTTCGGCGAGGGCGGCGTCATCCGGGCCGGCTTCTCGCCCGAGCTGGACGCGCTGCGCAGCGTGGCCCGTGACTCCCGCCAGTTCCTAGCCGACCTCGAGCGCCGGGAGCGTCAGGCCACGGGCATCAAGTCGCTCAAGGTGGCCTACAACAAGGTCTTCGGCTACTACATCGAGGTGAGCAAGGCCAATCTGCGCCACGTTCCCGCTCACTACCAGCGGCGGCAGACGCTGGTGGGGGCAGAGCGGTTCACGACACCCGAGCTAAAGGAGCAGGAGTTCCAGATCCTCCACGCCCGCGAGCGCCAGGAGGAGTTGGAGCAGACGCTCTTCCGGCAGGTGTGCGCTCAGGTGGCGGCCGGCGGCAAGGCCATCCTCGGCACGGCGGCCGCCGTGGCCGAGGCCGACGTCTTCTGCGCCCTGGCAGAGGCCGCCACCCGCTACGGCTACACGTGCCCCACTGTGGACGACGGCGACGCCATCTTCATTCGCGATGGGCGCCACCCGGTGGTGGAGCGCATGCTCCCCGACGGCGCCTTCGTTCCCAACGACTCGCAGCTCGGCAACGAGGACGCTCAGATCATCATCCTCACCGGGCCCAACATGGCCGGCAAGTCCACCTACATCCGCCAGGTGGCCCTCATCGTGCTGCTGGCCCAGATCGGGAGCTTCGTGCCTGCTGCGGAAGCGCGCATTGGCATCGTCGACCGCATCTTCACCCGTGTCGGCGCTCTGGACGACATCGCCGCCGGCCGGTCCACGTTCCTGGTGGAGATGCTGGAGACGGCCGGCATCCTCCACAACGCCACCCGCTGCTCGCTCCTCCTGTTCGACGAGATCGGGCGCGGCACCAGCACCTACGACGGCATGGCCATCGCCCGGGCGGTGGTCGAGTTCCTCCACAATCGACCGGAGGTGGCGGCCAAGACCCTCTTCGCCACTCACTACCACGAGTTGGTGCAACTGGCCTCCGTCCTGCCGCGGGTGAGGAACTACAACGTGGCCGTGACCGAAGAGGAAGGGCGGGTGGTCTTCCTGCACCGCATCCTGCCCGGCGGCGCCGACCGGAGCTACGGCATCCACGTGGCCCAGCTCGCCGGGATGCCGCGGCCGGTTATCCAGCGGGCGCAGGAGGTGCTGAGCGAACTGGAAGAAGGGCGCGACCGTCGCGACCACTCCGCCCGCCCCCGCGCGCCGCGCGAGCCCGCTGTCCAGCTATCCCTCCTGGGGGCGAACCACGCCCTGCTGGAAGAGCTGGCCTCCCTGGACGTGGACTCGATGACCCCGCTCCAGGCGATCACCAAGCTCTTCGAGCTGCGGGAGAAGGCGCGGGGGGAGAAGGGCTAAACCCTACTGCCGGGCGATGCCGGGCACGGCGGCTTGGTGGACTCGCGAGTCCAGCGCCCGGCCGATGTCGATGCGGCCCCAGCCGTCCCAGTTGGGCGCGTTGTCGTCGGGCAGATCCTCGCTCGTGAAGCGCAACAGCTGGCGGATGTCGTCGTCAGTGCGATCCGGGTCCTCCGATATAAGCAGCGCCACCAGGCCCGAAACGAACGCGGCCGAGAACGACGTCCCCAGCGACTGAGCATAGCCGTCGCCCAGGTAGGTGCTGAACACGTCCACCCCCGGCGCGGCGACGGCTATCTCCGGTCCCCAATTGCTGAAGGAGGCGCGCGCCACCGGGTTGGCGTGGTCGAACGACCCCACGGCGATCACCTGGCGATAAGCGGCTGGATAGCCCACGCCGGCGTGGCCTTCGTTGCCGGCAGCGCTGATGAGGACAACCCCGTATTTGTCGTGGGCCTCCTGGACTGCCCCTTCCAAGGCAAGGCTGGGCGTCGAGCGGGCCATGCTCATGTTGATGACCCGCGCTCCGCTCTTGGCGGCGTAGATGATCCCCTGGGCCACGTCGGAGGAAGTGCCGGCGCCGCTGGAGTCCAGCACCTTCACGGGTAGCAGGGTGGCGCCCCAGGCCACTCCCGCCACTCCTACCTCATTGTTGCTGCGCGCGCCGATCATGCCGGCCACCATTGTCCCGTGGCCGTGGTCGTCGTTGGGGTCGGCGCTGGGAGGCGCTAGCAGGAAGTTGCAGCCGTGGAGGTCGTCGATGCAGCCGTTGTCATCGTCGTCGATGCCGTTGGGTGGGTCCTCCCGAGCGTTGGTCCAGATCTTGTCCCTAAGGTCGGAGTGCTCCAAGTCGATACCTGTGTCCAGCACCGCCACGATGACGGAGGGCTCGCCCCGTTCGATGTCCCAGCCGGCGGGGGCATTGATGAGGTTGTAGTACCAGGCCTGCCTTTCGCCGTAGAGCGCATCGTCGGGAATTAGGGCCGCTCGCACAATGTAGTTAGGTTCCGCGTACTCTACCCACGGCAGGTCGTCGTACGCGTCGGCGGCCTCGCGAGCGTCAACGCCCTGCGGCAGACGGATGCGATACCAACCCGCAACGGGCTCATGTTGCAGCACCGGCGCGCCGACGGCGAGATGCATCGCCTTCACCGCCAGCGGCGGCAGGGGCAGCCGGTAGCTGACCAGCATCTCGCCCGGCGCATAGTCCACAGAAGCCTCGGACGGAGACGACGCTGCGCCATCCGGATAGCCAAGCAGAAGGGCGAGCGCGGCCGCGAACAGGAGAATCGTCCGCAACACACGAAGACTCAGCACGCGAAAAGACTCCTCTCTCAAGCCCTTCCCTCGCTGGCGCAAGTATAGCAACGGCCGTCGCCCTGAGCAACGAAGGGCACAGGCGTGCTAGAATACAGCCGCAGAGGTGACAAACCGGTGCAGATCCACATCCTGGCCAGCCAGGTTTCCTCTCTTATCGCTGCCGGCGAGGTAGTGGAGCGACCCGCCTCGGTGGTGAAGGAACTTGTCGACAACAGCATCGACGCCGGCGCCACGCGCATCGCCATCGAGGTGAGCCAGGGCGGGCTGGCCTTCATTCGGGTCAGCGATAACGGCTCCGGCATCGCCGCCGAAGACATGGCCCTGGCCTTCCACCGCTTCGCCACCAGCAAGCTGGCCGACGCCGAGGACCTGGAACGCATTGCCACGCTGGGCTTTCGCGGCGAGGCCCTGCCCAGCATCGCCACCGTGGCCGACGTGGAGATGGTCTCGCGGCCCGCAGGTACTGAGGCCACCGCCATGCTGCGCCTGGCAGAGGGGAAGCCCGTGGAGCAAGGCCGCTGCGCCGCCGGCGTGGGCACCACCGTCACGGCGCTCCAGCTTTTCGCCAGGCAACCGGCGCGGCGTAAGTTCCTGCGCGCCCCAGCAGCCGAGAACCATCAGATCGCCTCGTTGGTGGGCCAGTATGCCCTCGCCTATCCCGAGGTTCGTTTCTCCCTGAAGCTGGACGGCCGCCAGGCGCTGACCACCAGCGGCAATGGCTCGCCGGCTGATGCCGTGGCCGCCGTCCACGGGGCCGAGGTGGCCGCCGCCATGCTTCCCATTCGCTGGCCCCCCGCCGGCGAGTCGGCCGCTTTCCTGGTGAGCGGGCTGGCGGCGCCCCCGCACATGTCTCGCGCCGGCCGCGGCTACGTGAGCTTGTTCGTCAACCGCCGCTGGGTACAGAATCGCCGCCTGACCTACGCCATCGAGGAGGCCTACTCCGGCCTGCTGCCGACGGGCCGTCACCCGATAGCGGTGGTGAACCTGGAGGTGCCGCCCGACGAGGTGGATGTGAACGTCCACCCGACCAAGGCCGAGGTGCGCCTGCGTCACGAGAACGAGGTTTTCGTTGCCCTCCAGCGAGCGGTGCGCCAGGCAGTTCTGGAGCAAGCGTCGATACCTACCGTCGCTGCGCCGATCGGCCCGCTGCCGCCAGCCGGGCCAGGCGAAGAGGCCTCGGTTTCGCCCCTCTGGGAGCACGGTGTGGAGGTGGAGACCCAGGCCCGAGCGGTGACCGCCGCTGCACCGCCCAAGGTCTCGCTGCCCCTTTTACGGGTCCTGGGGCAGATCGCCAATACGTTCATCGTGGCCGAAGGCCCCGACGGCCTGTACCTCATCGACCAGCATGCCGCCCACGAGCGGGTGCTGTTCGAGGAGATCTGCGCCGCCCGCCAGCGACAGGCGGTGCACGTACAGGGGCTGCTGGAGCCGGCGCTGGCAGAGGTCTCGCCTCGACAGGAGGAGGTGCTCATCAGCCACGGCGAGACGCTGGCCGAGTTCGGCTTCCAGTTAGAGCCCTTCGGCCAGCATACCTATCGTATCCGGGCCGTTCCCGCCGTGCTCGCCGGTCGCGACGCCGCACAGGCTCTGGGCGAGCTGCTGGACGCTCTGGCCGAGGAGACCGCGGAGCCCTCAACCGACCGCGTGGCTGCCACCCTCGCCTGCCACGGCTCGGTGCGCGCCGGCCAGTCGCTGGCCCTTGAGGAGATGCGCGAGCTGGTGCAGCGGCTGGAGCAGACGGAGGCCCCCCACACCTGTCCCCACGGGCGCCCCACCACCGTCCACCTCAGCGGGAGCTGGCTGGCCCAGACCTTCCGCCGGCGCTGACTAGACTTCCCAGCGCACCTCGTACAGCCGCACGGTCTCCTCGAACCCCCGCAGCGCCACCTCGCCCCTGTCCGCGAACAGGAACCCCTTACCTGCCACCAACTGCCGCACCACGTCCGAGGCCAGGATCTCCCCGCCAGCCGCCTGGGCCGCAATGCGAGCCGCCAGGTTCACTGCCGTTCCGAACAGGTCCGCCTCTTCCGCTATCGGCTCGCCCGCGTTCAGCCCCATCCGCAGTCGGATTGGCTCGTCCGCCGTCTCGTTGTGCTCAGCGAAGGCGCGCTGCATGGCCACCGCGCACTTAAGAGCCTGGCTAGCGGAGGTGAAGGAAGCCATGAAGCCATCGCCTGTGGTCTTGACCTCCGACCCGCCGTAAGCCGCGAGAGCCGTCCGCACCATGCGCTCGTGTTCCCGCATGACCTCGCGCGCCCTTGCGTCGCCAAGCTTGTGGGTCAGCGCAGTGGAACCTTCGACGTCCGTGAACAGGATCGTGTGTACAGCGTGGACAGCGGTGGGCCTTTCGTCCACCACCCCGGTCGTCTCGACGCCAAGAAATCGTCTAATCTCGAGGATGATTGGGTCGGCGTGGCGCCAAACGCCCGCACCGCTCGCTTCATAGGGGAGGAACGTGGCGTGGCGAAGCCTCGCGGCCACCTCTCTTCCCAGCTCAAAAGGAATGAGGGGATCTCGACGGGCGTGCATCACAAGCACGGGTGCAGACACCCTTTCGGCCGTGTCTTCGACGTCGGCGGAGAATAGGGTCCTGAGCAACTGCGCCTGGGTCTCGGCAGAGGCCGCTGCTTTCCCCTGCCTGCGAACCGCCATCTCCTCCTCGCGTGTCAGAACCGGGTCATCGCCAAAGTCGCCGATAGGGAAGCCGAAGGCGGCGGTGAAGTCGATCAACGCCCGCTGGCGGTCAGGGGTCGTGATCCCACCGCCCCGCACGAAGGCGCTGCAGAGAACCATGTGGCTGACCCGCTCTTGATGCTTGGCCGCGTAGGAGATGGCGATCGGTCCCGCCAGAAGCCCCAGGCTCAAGAGCGGAAACCGTTCGAGGTTCAAGTGATCGACCACGGCCTCCAGATCACCAACGAGGGAGTCGAGCGAGAAGTCGGCAGCATCCCGATCGGAGAGGCCACCGCCGCGCATGTCGTACCGGATGAGGGTGAACCCCCGCGACAAATCCTCCAGGAAGGCGCGCGCGAACGGCGTCTGCCACTCCAACTCCAGGTGTTGGGGCCAGCCGCAGGCATAGACCAGCGGCGGCCCATCGCCAATGGTTGCATGGGCGATGCGGACGCCGTCAGCGGCAGTGCAGAAGCGGATGTGCTGTTCCATTACCCCTCCCGCCACCTCACCTCGTACAGCCGCACCGGGTCCTCGAACCCACGCAGGGCCACCTCGCCCCGGTCGGCGAACAGGAAGCCCTTGCCCGCCACCAACTGCCGCACCACGTCCGAGGCCATGATCTCTCCGCCCTGCGTCTGGGCCGCGATGCGCGCCGCGAGGTTCACCGCTGTGCCGAACAGGTCCTCGTCCTCCGCTATCGGCTCGCCGGCGTTCAGCCCGATACGGACGCGTATCGGCTCCTTCGCGGACTCGCTGTGGGCGGCGAACGCTATCTGTATGGCGATCGCGCACTCCAGCGCCCCCGTGGCGGAGGAGAACGAGGCCATGAACCCGTCTCCCATCGCCTTGATCTCCGAGCCGCCATGGGCGCGCAGCGCCTCCCGCACGATGCGCTCGTGCTCCCGCAGGACCTCCCGCGCCTTGGCATCCCCCAGCCGTTCGGTCAGCGCCGTCGATCCCTCCACGTCGGTGAAGAGGACGGTGCGGAAGCCCCCGCGAGCTGCCGCCTCGACGGGCGCAGTCGCTGGCTCCACGCCCTCCCCCAGGAACTCGTCGATGGCCGTTGCCGCCGCCTCCATGTCGCCGATCCACGGCGCTCCCGATGCCCCCTCCAGAACGGTCAGGCGGGCGTCCGGTATTCGAGAGGCCAGCTCCCTGGCGGCGGCAACGTCCGAGAAAGGAAACTCGCGGCGGTGCAGTACCAGCGTCGGTGAACGCACTTGCGGCAGGAGGGGCTTTACATCAAATTCTTCCTGTCCGCGCCACGCCGCCTCCACTGTCTCCGGCCTGATGGATTCCCGCATGTAGGCGGCCAACTGGTGCGCCTCCCCGGCTGCCGACCATCCAACTAAGGCGTGCGCTGTCGTCTCCGTGTATATCTCCCAGTCCTTATCTCTAAGTGCGCGTAATGCCTGAACTTGCGGCGATTCATAGTATCTAGAGCCCCGCGCGTAGGAGCACCACAGGACAAGATGCGATATCTTTTCCGGGCGGCGGGCCGCATGCGCGATGGCGACCGGCCCCGAGTTGAGGGGCCCAACCAGGGCGAACCGCTCCAGGCCCAGCCGGTCTACCACGGCCTCCAGGTCGAGCACCAAGGCATCGAGTGAGAAGTCGGTCACGTCCCGATCCGAGAGGCCTGTTCCCCTTGTGTCGTACCGGACGAGCATCCTCTTCTCCGCCAGGCGCTCGTACCAGCGACGCCAGCCAGGGAGCTGCCACTCCAGCTGGATGTGGCTGAATGGGAAGCTTGGCATTTGCACGAACGGCATCCCCTCCCCCAGCGTCCAGAAGGCGATGCTTACCCCGTCGGCGGTCTGGGCGTACTGGATGCGCGGCTCCATGGCGGCCACATTCTACCCCATCGCGAGGCGCATGTGTAGGAGCAGGGGGAGCTGGCTGGCCCAGAGCTTCCGTCGCCGCTAGGGGCTCACCGCTGCGCTAGGCGGCGGCTCCGGCACGGCCACCGGCTCCCGCGCCACGGCCTCTTCCCGCCGGAATACGGTGGTCAGTAGGTGGTCGCTTAGCCGCTTGCCCAGGCTGATGATGGTAAGTACCGTCGGCCGGTCCAGCGCCTCGGGGAAGGTGCTGGCATCGCACACGTAGAGGTTCTTGACCCCTGTCTGGAGGTCGGTGTCCACCATCTCGCCGATGCGCACGGTACAGCTCGGGTGGGTACCCCGCTGCGGCGTCACGAAGATGGAGTCGGGGTCGCAGCCCGCCTTCACCATGATCTGGCGACAGACAATGGCGGCGTGATTCAGGCGATAGCGGTCACCGGAGGTCATGGGCTTGCTGATGCGCCCCTCCATCGAGATCGAGCCCGACACGTCGTCCTTAATCTTGATCATCATCCCGAGCGTCTTTGGGTAGTTGGGCCAGGTGAGGGGGTACTTCAACCCCTTGAGCGTGGTGATGATCGGATACAGAATCCAGGGGTCGATGAGCGTGCTCAGCACATAGCCGATTTCGTCGTCCATGTAGGCCACGGTCATAGGCGGATCGAAGGCGTTCCCGCGCTCCTTGGAGACGCCGTATACCATGACGGTGGTGTCCATGGCTATGCCGCGGCCGGCTTCGAAGAAGCCGGAGTTCTGCATGATCAAGGGCGTACCGATGCCCCCTGCCGCCACAACAACCACCTCAGCCCGCACCTCGAAGGCCTGGCCGTTGCCCATCTTGCCCACCACGCCCAGGACGCGGCCGTCCTCGATGATCAGCCGGTCGACGCGGGCGCCCGTGATGAGCTCACAACCGGCGACCACGGCAGCGTCGACGTACTCGTTGGCCGTCCACTTGGCGCCGCAGCGGCAGCCCAGCATGCACTTAGCGCCGCAATCGAAGCGGGCCGCGCGAGCAGGGTTCATGAACTTCATCAGGGGCTGCCAGTCGTAGCCGAGGTCCACGGCCGTCTCCATGACCCGCCGTGAGGCCGCGCCCTGGAGTTCGCTGGGCAGGGGGCCGATCTTCAGCTCATCGATGGTCTCGTCGACGTAGCGGTCGATGTCCACAGCGTACTTGGCCTTGAGCCAATCGGGTGGCCGCGCGGCGGCGCCACAGAACACGTTGGTTGCGCCGCCGGTCATGATCGGCCGGATGATATTTAGGCCTTCCTCGGTGAAGAAGAGGCTATTCTTATCCGCATAGATGAGCGCACCCAGGTGGCTGCCGTAGTAGAAGCGGCCGCGATGGTCGTGGCCGCGCTCCAGCAGCACCACTCGCTTGCCCGCCCGCGATAGCTGGCGCGCGACGGTGGCCCCCCCAGGACCGGAACCCACAACTGCCACCTCGGCCTGTCGTCTCAGCATGTCCGCCATCGCAGTCGCCCTCCGTTCCAATACACCGCCGGCTCCTCAGCTTGATCAGTTTCGCAGAAACCGGGAAGGGAGACAAGCCGAAGCGGGGACGGGTGAGCTCGCGAAGCGACAGGGGCTGGCTGGCGGCAGAACCGCGGGCGGATTGGGGAAAGCCTAGGCGTCCTGGCGCATCTCCCGCCAGCGCACCATCTTGGCGACGGCGTTACACGCTCGCGGGATGGTGGGGAAGACGGGGAGTCCGCGGCGCGCGCACTGCTCCTGCAAAACAGTGCTGAAGCGCTGGCTGAGCTTGTCCAGGGCGGTGCGTACGACGAGGATGATCGGCGCCGCGGCCGTCTCTTTGGCCTGAACGATGGCGTCGGTGAGCGCCTTGACTATCATCGCCGGGTCGAACGGGAGCGGTTGGTCGTTCTGTTGCAGGCCGCGCTGCCCACTCCCCCAGCCGAAGCCGATGTGGAAAACCACAACGTCCACGTTGGGGTCGCTGGCCACGATGCGTAGGGTGTCGGTGAGTTTGTTGAACTCCATGATGATGTTGGTGTCCACGGGGTTGCGCACGCTGGTGCCAGCGATGGGCGTGAAGCGGCGGAGCTCCTCCTGCACCGCGGGAGACAGCTCGGGCAGCGCCAGACCGGCCTCATTGACCTCGTCGGCCGCGAAGACGCTGAAGCCGCCGCCGGGGCCCACCACGGCCACGCCGCGGCCTTGGGGCGGCTCGATGAACCGAAAGGCCACCGTCAGGTCCACCAGTTCGTCCACGCTGTCCACGCGCACAGCGCCCACCTGGCGCAGGAGGGCATCGAATACCCGCGCCGAGCCTGCCAGGCTGGCCGTGTGGGAAAAAACGGCCCGTTCGCCGCCCTCGGTTCGCCCGCCCTTCAGTATGATGACCGGTTTGCGGGCCGAGGCGCGCCGCAACGCGTCGAAGAACCGCCGCCCGTCGCGCACGCCTTCGATGTAGGCGATGATGATCTCGGTGTCCGCGTCTTCGGTCAGGTACTCCAGGAAGTCGACCTCATTGAGGTCGGCGGCATTGCCGTAGCTGACGACCTTGCTGAAACGAATCCCGCGCGGCGCCGCCGTGAAGACAACGTCGCCGGCATTGCCGCCGCTCTGGGAGAGAAAGCCGACCGGCCCCGGCTCGACAGGCGAGTCGGGCATGACGGCGATCTTGGTCGAAGGACAGTACAGACCCATGCAGTTGGGCCCGATCAGGCGGATGCCGGCCTCGCGGGCGCGGGCCACAAGGCGCTGCTCGAGCTCGGCGCCTTCCGACAGACCTGTCTCGGTGAAGCCGGAGGTGAAGAAGTGGATCGTCCTGACCCCTTTCGCCACGCACTCCTCGAACACCTGGGGCACGGCCTTCGTGGGCACGGAGAAGATGACGTGATCCACCGGGCCCGGGATGTCCAGCAGGCTGGGGTAGCACTTCAGCCCCAGGATCTCATCGTGATGGGGATTGACAGGATAGATGGGGCCTTCGAACTTGATGTCCTGTAGGGCTATCAGGAAGCCGGCGGCCACGTCGGCCGGCCCCCACTGAGGAGGGCTGACGCCCACCACCGCCACGGCGCGCGGATGGAAGATGTAGTCGATAGCCAGGGGTCCGGCCTGCTCAGCCGCTGGTTCCCCAATTTCTCGCGCTGCCATCCGATCGTCTCCGCTCTCTCCAAGCTCGTCCTAAGCTTGTGGCGGGCACAAAATGAGGGTCGAGTGGGTCGACCCTCCCCGCCGTCGGCCATCGAGCGGCTCTAGCGTCATGCTAGCACGAGCACCATCCTCAGTCTACGCCGAGCTCCCTTCGCACCTGTCGCACCGCCTGCACCATCACCCGCAGCTTGGCCTCCGCCTCGTCCAAGGTGCGCGTCTTCAGGCCGCAGTCGGGGTCGATGTACAAGCGCTCGGGGGGCACCACCTCCAGGCCGCGGTGGATACCCGCCACGACCTCGTCCAGCGTTTCGATGCGATGGTTGTGAACGTCCACCACGCCCATCGCCAGTTCTTTGTCGAAGCGCTTGTGCCGGAAGAGCTCCAGGAGATCGTAGCCGCTGTTGGCCGTCTCGATGTCCAGCTGGTCAACGGGCAGTGTGAGGATCTGGTCGACGGCCCGCGCGAAGTCGCCATAGCAGATATGGGTGATGGTCTTTGCCTTGAGCCCCTGCGTGACGACAGATAGGCCGCGTGAGACCAGATCCATCTCGTCCAGCCGGGTCGAGGCGGCGGGCTCGTCCACCTGGATGTAGCGGGCTCCCGCCTTATCCAGCTCTACCGCTTCTTCGTGCAGGACAGCGGCCATATCCAGTACCGCCTGGACGCGGTCGCCGTAGTATTCGTCGAACGACCAGTCCACCATCGTGTAGGGGCCGGTCAGCATGCCCTTCACGGGCTTGTCCGTCAGGCTCTGGGCGTAGCGCCACATCTCCACCGTCATCGGCCCCTGCCAGCGCAGCTTCGTCGTGATGATCGGCTTGTGATAGTAGCGATTGCCGTAGGAGCGAACCAGCCCTCCGATGGCCATGCTCTCCGTAAGCTGCTCGGCGAAGTAGGCTGCCATATCGCCGCGCTCCATCTCGCCGTGCACCAGGATGTCCAGACCGATGTCCTCTTGAAGCCGGATGACCTCGGCCGTCGCTCTGCGCTCCAGTTCGGCCAGTTCCTGGCGCGAGATCTTCTTCAACGAGAACTGGCTTCGGGCGTGCGTCAGGTAATCGGGCTTAGGAAAGCTACCGACACTCGTGGTCAGGAGGCCGCTCATGCCGGCACCCCCTGCGCCTGCTGCACGCCCTCCACCATGCGTCGCAGCTTGGCCTCCGCCGTCTCGCGCGGGAGGTACTCCAGGCCGCAGCTCGGATTGACATAAAGCATGTCGGCCGGAATGATAGCGCACGCCCGTCGCACCGCGCTCACGATCTGCTCCACTGATTCGAGCTTCGTGTTGCGCGCATCAATAATGCCCAAACCCAGCTTCTTGGTGAAAGGCGCGCGCGCGATGACGTCCCAGTTCGCCGGCGCCTTGACGAAGTCCAGTCCGATGGCAGCAAAGGGTAACTCCAGGATCTGCGGATAAAGCCCGTCGATATCTCCGAACCAGGTGTAGAGGTGAGCTTCCGTCCGTACGCCCTCCATCATGACCTGCAACGCCTGGCGCGCAATAGGGAAGTCTTCCTTCTGCTGGAGGATCGCCGGCTCGTTCACCTGGATGATGGGCGCGCCGGCGCGTTCCAGGGCCAGGACCTCGTGCCGCAGCTCGGCGGCCAGGGCCAGAGCCAGCTCGCGCAGACTGCCGTAGTCGTGGTTGGCGGAAAGGGCAGCCAGGGTGTAGGGGCCGGTCACCAGCGCCTTCACCGGCACCGGGCTCTGGACGGCGGCGAACTCGTAATCACCCACTGCCACCGCCTCGCGCCAGCGGACGGGGCCCTCCACCACCGGCTGGCGATAGTAGGTGTTGGTATCGAAGTAGCGGATGAGGCCGTCGATACTGAAGCCGTCCATACGGCGGACGAAGTACGTCTGGTCATCCTCCCAGCGGATCTGACCATCGGTAATGATGTCGAGGCCGGCTTCCGCCTGCTCCTGGATGACCTCCACCGTCACCTGATCCTCCACACGGCGCAACTCGTCCGCCCCGATCTCGCCTCTCTCGAAGCGCGCGATGGCGGAGCGGAGCCTGGGTGGCCGCGGTCGATTGGGGATCTTGGGATAGCTGCCGACCACTGTGGTGAGCACCGGCTGGTTCAACCTCCTCCAAAAGAACACAAGGGCCCATCTCGCGGCCTTTGCCCGCGGGATAGGCCTGCTATCGACGGCATTTTAGCATCCGCCGAGCAGCGGATCAACGAGACAGACAGAACGGCGGCCTTCTTCATTCCGCCTTAACATTTCTCGCTTATTGTCTTGGCGGGTCGCATGCAGCGAGACCGAAACATCCCACGGAAGGAGATGTTAGTCATGAACGAACTCCCAAACGAGTACGACGATCTACTGGACGGTGTCGAGCACCCCTGGCGCAAGCGCTTCGTCGGGCTGGCGCTGCTTGGCGTGCTGCTCGCAGCGGGCGCCTACGCCCTCTGGTCGACGTTGCTGGGCGGCGGCGGGTCCACGGCAGCGGAAACCCAGACGGCGACGGTGGAGCGGAGCTCCATCTCCCAGACCCTAAGCACCACCGGCGTCGCCGTCGCGCAGTCAACGGCGAACCTGTCGTTTGAACAGGCCGGTGTTGTCTCTGCGGTCAACGTCACGCTCGGCCAGGAGGTCAAACAGGGAGACGTGCTGGCCGAGATCAATGCAGATGCACTGCAGAGCGCCGTGGTGACGGCCGAAGTCAACCTCGATTCCGCTCAGGCCGAGCTGGATGACCTCCTCGGAGGTTCGACCGCGGCCGACCTGGCATCAGCCGACCAGAGCCTCGTGCAGGCTCAGGCCAACCTGGATGATGCCGAAAGCGCCCTGGCGGACCTGCAGGACGGAGCCTCCGAGAGCGAACTGCGGGCAGCGGAACAGGCCGTGGCTGCGGCCGATTCGCAGCTGGCCAAGGCGGAGGAGTCGCGCCAAGACCTCTACTCGGGTGGCCAAGACGCGATCACGGCCGCTGAAGAGGGCGTAACCAAGGCCGAAGACGCGCTGGCCAATGCGCAGAGCGGGGTCACTAAGGCCCTCGACAGCATAACGATGGCAAAGCTATCGCTTCTCAACGCCGCCGACTCCTACTGCGACACCGAAGACCACCTGCTCTACATCTGCGCCGACTTCACCGTTCCCTTAACGGACTCTGAGATACACGCGCTAACTGACTCCATCGCCGACCAGATCGCGGCGTCGAGCGCTACCAGCGCCGACATCCTGGTCGCGGAGGCGCTACCGACGGGCACGCCCGAGCCGCAACCCACAGCTACGCCGGAAGCCGAGGTCACACCCACCCCCGAGACGACAACCGACACCCAGACCGACACGAGCACCGACACGAGCAACCAGACGCAGGGCAGCTCGAACCTCATCCAGGCGACCACCAGCCTCATCAACGCTAACATGTCCTATAAGAACGCCGTAGCAGCGAAGGCTGACGCCGAGAGCGCGGTCAAGTCGGCCGAAGCGGATCTGGAAACAGCGCAGCAGGACCTCGAGGAAGCGAAGAAAGGTCCCAGTGCGGCCGAAATCTCCGCCGCAGATGTAGCGGTGACAGCGGCGCAGCTCGCGCTCGACGAGGCGCAGACAAACCTCGACGAGCTCAAGGCAGGCCCGACGCCGGAGGATCTGGCGCGGGCACAGAACACTGTGGACGCCGCCACGGCGGCTCTTGCCGTGGCGCAGGCGAAGCGGAACGATGTCTACGACGGCGCCGACGCGCAGGACGTCAAGCTCCAGCGCGAGCAACTGCGACAGGCACAAGAGGCGGTCGAAAAGGCGCGTGAGGACCTGGGCAAGGCGCAGATCACCGCACCTTTCGCCGGCACCGTGGCGGCGCTCAACGTCGAAGTGGGTGACGATGTCGGCGGCAGCAGCGCGGAGGCCGCGATCGTACTCAACACACCGAGTGCGCTCCGCCTCCAGCTGACGTTCACCGAATCCGATGTGCTGAACGTCAAAGCCGGCCAATCGGGCATTGCCACTTTCGACGCGCTGGACAACGCCGCCTTCCCTATCGAAATCGAGTCAGTCGGGACAAATCCGACCAGCACCCAAGGTGTCGTCACCTACGAGGCGTGGGCAAGGGTTTTGAGCACTCCTACGTTCGCCGGCGGCGCCGGGGTGCCCGGAGCCGGTTCGCGGACTGCCATCCTCTCGACCGCAGCCGAGATCCTCGGGATGACTGAAGACGAGCTGAGCGCGGCGCTCGGATCCGGCCAGACTCTGACCGAAGTCGCAGAGGCGCACGGGATGGCGGCGGCTGATTTCCAGGCCGCCCTCATGGAGCGCGCCCGAGGTGCGGCTGCATCCGGCGGCGGCGCAGCCGAGCCGGCAGCCACCGCGACGCCGGCTGCCACCGCGCCCGCCGGTGTGAGCGGATCAACCGACACCGCCGACGCTTCGGCCACACCGCTGCCGGGCATGAACGCCTCCGTAACCATCATTGTCGACCAGGCCCAGGATGTCCTGGTGGTCTCCGAGAGCGCCATCCAGACCGAGGGCCGGAACAGCGTGGTCGAGGTGCAGAAGGACGACGGTACGACAGAGAAGGTGACCGTCCAGACCGGCCTCAGCGACGGTAGCAACATCGAGATCACGGAAGGCCTGGAAGAGGGCCAGACGGTCGTAATTCCCGGCCGTTCGACTACGGCATCGACGCAGGCGACCCAGACCGCCGGCTTCCAGCAGGGTGGCTTCGGCATCATCGAGGGCGGCGGCCGGCCGGGCGGTGGAAGCTTCACCGTTCCGGGAGGGTCGGCGCCATGATCCGCCTCCGCGGCATCACAAAGGTCTACCGTGCCGGCGATGTCCTAGTGCCCGCGCTCCAGGGAATCGACCTGGACATCGAACGCGGCGAGTTCGTGGCCATCGTCGGCGCGTCGGGGTCGGGCAAGTCGACGCTGATGCACATCCTGGGCTGTCTGGACAGGCCGACGCGCGGCACGTACGAACTGGAGGGTCACGCTGTGTACCGGCTGAGCGAGGTCCAGCTCGCGAGGGTCCGTAGCCGCCGCATCGGCTTCGTGTTCCAGTCGTACAATTTGCTCTCGCGATTGCCGGCCATCGCCCAGGTCGAACTGCCGCTGGTCTATCGCCGCGCCGACCACCGCCGCAGACGAGCCCTCCGCGCCCTGGCAGAGGTCGGCCTCCGACATCGGGCCCACCACCGGCCGACGCAGCTTTCGGGCGGTGAGCAGCAACGGATCGCCATCGCCCGAGCGCTGGTCACCAATCCGGCGCTCATCCTCGCCGACGAGCCTACGGGCGCCTTGGACACAAAGACCTCGGAGGAACTGATGGAGATGTTTGTCCGGCTCAACGCTGAACGCGGCATGACCATCGTCCTGGTAACCCACGAGCAGGAAGTGGCGGCCTACAGCCGCCGGGTGATCCAGCTCCGCGACGGCCGCGTCGTCTCCGACGCGCCTCCGGCAGTCGCGCGCGCCCTGACGTCGCCGCCGACGGACGGGCAGAAGGGAGCGCCGGAATGATCATCCTCGATACGCTTCAGACGGCGCTCATGCAGCTCGGCGCGAACAAGCTCCGCACCGGCCTCACCATGCTGGGCATCGTCATCGGCGTCGGCGCCGTCATCGCCCTCATGGCCGCCGGCCAGGGCGCCCAACAGGGCGTTACCAAAGAAGTTAGCGCGCTGGGCAGCAACCTGATCTTCGTCAGCACCGGGCAGACGGAGCAGGGCGGCGGCCCGGTCAGGTTTAGTGCGACAACGCTCACCACCGACGACGCTGAGGCGATCAAGAGCCTCCAGTACGTGGATGCCGTGATTTCCCAGTTCGACCTAAGCATCGAAAACCAGGTGGTCGGCAACGGGCGCAACACCACGGCCAGCATGACCGCCACCGAGCCGGCCTTCACCTACGTGCGCAGCTGGGAGGCTCAGGCCGGCAGGTTCCTCAGCGACGAGGACGTAAGCCGCAAGACCACGAACGTCGTCCTGGGCGCGAAGGTTGCCGAGAACCTCTTCGACACGCCCGAGAACGCCATCGGCCAGGATGTCCGTCTGAGCTTCGGCCCGTTCTCGCTGAACCTCACGGTCGTCGGTGTCATGGAGGAACGGGGGGCGGCCGGAACAGGTCAGGACGACGCGCAGATCCTCATCCCTTTCACCACGTTTCGGGCCAGAGTACCCTTCGGCCGCGCCGCGGGCGGGAGCTCGAACGTCCAGCAGATCGTGGTCAAGGCCACTGCGGGCGGTAAGGTCGAGGACACGAAGGAGGATATCCGGGCCCTCCTGTTGGAGCGCCACGACTACGAAGAGGACTTCACCGTCCAGACCCAGAACGACCTCACAGCCACAGCGAGAGACGTCAGCCGAACGCTGACCATCCTCCTGGGCGCCATCGCCGGCATATCGCTGGTGGTCGGCGGCATCGGCATCATGAACATCATGCTGGTCTCCGTGACCGAACGGACGCGCGAGATCGGTATCCGGAAGGCCGTGGGCGCCAGCAGCGGCGACATCCTGCTCCAGTTCGTCGTAGAGGCAATAATCGTCACGCTGGTGGGCGGAGCGCTCGGTGTGCTGGCTGGAGTGGTGGCCGCGCGCATGGCCGACGGTCAGGACTTCGGCACCGGTTCGTCCGTAACGACCGTGATAGCCCCGTGGAGCATCTTCGTCGCGCTGGGCGTGTCGGTGATGATCGGCCTGTTCTTCGGCATCTACCCTGCGTTTCGGGCCTCGCGCCTGAACCCGATCGAGGCGCTGCGAGCGGAGTAATGGAAACAGAAGCAGGAGGATTTGCCGTGACAAAGCGACGATGGCGGTTGAGCATGCGTATCGCGTGTCTGGTTGTCGCAGCCGGTCTCGCGATCCTGGCCCAGGCCTGCGGTGGCGGGTCGGCAAGCGAAAGCCCATCGCCGACGGCGACGAACCCGCCGGCCGCGGCCGCGGGCGACGAGACGCCGCTCCCCGGCTTCACACCTGGGGCGGGCCCGCGTGGCCAAGCGCTGTTCGTCGCGGGCGCCAGCGAGGAGTTGGCCACGTTTCTTGGAGTCTCCGCTGAGCAGCTCCAGTCTGAGCTCGACGCGGAAGGCGCGACGCTCGCCAGCGTCGCCGAAGCGCACGACCGCACCCGCGAGGAACTGAAGGCCTTCTTTACAGAACGGCAAGAGACGCAGCTGAGCGATGCCGTGGCCGCCGGGACCATGTCGCAGGAGGACGCGGACCAGATGCTCGAGGATTTCGCGTCTCGGGTCGACGATATCATCGACGGGGCCGTACGGAACGTGCCGATGGGAGGCGGTCCAGGCGCTGGCGCCATCACGTCTGGAGGCCAGGGCCTGTTCATCGGCGGCCCCAGCGACGAGTTGGCCGGGTTCCTGGGCACCTCCCCTGAGCAGCTCGAGTCCGAGCTCAGTGCAGACGGCGCCACGCCCGCCAGCGTTGCCGAAGCGCACGGCCGCACCCGCGACGAGCTCAAGACCTTCTACACGGAACAGCTACAAACCCTGATGCTCGACGCCGTTGCTGCCGGAACCATATCGGTGGAGGACGCCGACAACATGATTGAAGGTCTTACCTCCCGCATCGACGACATCATCGACGGGAGGATGCCATCCGGCGGGCCACCGGCCACGCCCCTCGCTCCGTAGGATCGCGTCGCCGCTGGAGACCACGGCCCGCCGGAGTGCGATTCGATTGTTGACGTAATGCACGCGGCTCTGGCCGAGGAGATCATTGTCGGAAGCAGGTGCTTGACGTAACTACTGGTCGCCCCTGGCGTCTCTACTTTTGAAGGGGAGAATTCCAAGCCGGGGGTGATAGTGGTGAGTCGCTGGGTTTCCCTGATAGCAGTGGTCCTCGTCTGCCTCATCTGGGTGGGCGGCACACAAGCCCAGACAGAGGTCAAGAGCAGAGTCATTATCACATTCAAGGACACGCCGACTGTGTCCGATGCCTTGAAGGTTTCCCTGGTGGGTGGGGAAGTGACGGACCGGTTCCAGATCGTGCCGTCCTTGGTCGCAGAGGTCTCGGTGTCAGCCATGGAGCGGCTGCGCGCTGATCCGCGGGTGGTGGCGGTGGAGGCGGACCACCGGGTGCGGATATCCGACGCCGAGCTGGACAGCGCCTGGGGCGTGAAGCGCATCGGGGCGGGTCTCGTCCACCCCACCAACCAGGGGGCCGGAGTGAAAATCGCGGTAATCGATACGGGCATCGACTACACCCACCCGGACCTCGATGCCAACTACGCCGGCGGATATGACTTCGTCAATGAAGACTCCTCGCCCATGGACGATCAAGGCCATGGAACGATGGTCTCCGGCGTGATCGCCGCCGAGGACAACGGTAGTGGGGTCGTGGGCGTCGCGCCTCAGGCGCGCATCTATGCAGTCAAGGTGCTGGACTCCAGCGGTTCGGGCTGGGAAAGCGATGTCATCGCCGGCGTCGACTGGGCGCGGACGCATGGCATGCAGGTTGTGAACATGAGCCTGGGTTCGTCCAGCGCGTCATACGCGTTCCAAACGGCGATCTCCAACGCCTACAACGCCGGACTGGTGATCGTCGCGGCGGCCGGCAACTCCGGCAACTGCAGCGGCACTGGTGATAACGTGAGCTACCCTGCTCGATTCTCCCAGGTGATCGCTGTGGCAGCGACGGATAGCAGCGATGCCCGCGCCTGCTTCTCCAGCACCGGCCCGACGGTGGAGATCGCGGCGCCCGGCGTGAGCACCAGGACAACGGCTCGCGGCGGCGGCTACAGCTATGCCAGCGGCACCTCGCTGGCTTCGCCCCACGTGACAGGCGTGGCGGCGCTGGTTATCGCCAGCGGCGTTAGCAGCAGCAGCGCCGTGCGACAGCAGATCAACACGACCGCCGACGATCTCGGGGCCGCCGGCCGCGACAACCTGTACGGCTACGGCCAGGTGGACGCCGACGAAGCTGCGGGTGGGGGCAGCCCGCCCCCACCTCCACCACCCCCGCCGCCGCCACCTCCGACCACCCACGATGTGGCGGTCACCGGCCTGAGCGCACCCGGTTCGGTCGTTCAGGGTAGCACAGTGTCGATAGGGGTGACGGTGGCCAATCAGGGTACAGCCAGCGAGACGTTCGCCGTCACGCTGCATGACGGCGAGAGCAGCATCGGCAGCAGCTCGAGGACCGTGGCGGCCGGGGCGTCGACCACGGTGAGCTTCTCCTGGAACACCACCGGCGTGGCGACCGGCAGCCATACGCTCACGGCGACGGCCGGCCCGGTCGCGAGCGAGACGGACACCGCCGACAACTCGCGCAGCGCCAGCGTCACCGTCAACGGGGGCTCCAGCACGCTTTCGATCCGGGTGACCATGAGCGGGCGCGCGCGGCCGGGCCAATACGTGTCCCTCTATGTGACAGTTACCAGCGGCGGACGGGCAGTGTCCGGCGCCACCGTCGATGCTGTGCTAGACACACTCGGCGCAGACCAGTCGGCTCAACAGATCACGAACGCGAGTGGATCTGCGAGCTTCTGGTTCCTGACCAGGTATTCCGATCGCTATCCCTGGACTATTTGGATCACGGCCGCCAAAGGAGACCTCACCGCTAGTAAGACCTGCACGTACAAAGGCCTAGGCTTATCGTGTCAGTAGAGTGGAGCGCGCCCTAGCGGCTGCTTGTCGCTGGGGCGGGGCAGTAGCGAAGGGGTCGCGCGGAGTCGCGGCCCCTTTTCTTTGCCTGTGGCTCAGAACGCTTCGAGGCCGTGCGCCGCCAGCAGAGCGCTGTCGGACAAGATGGCGGGCGTCTCGCCGTCTGCCACAATGACGCCGCCGTCCATCACGACTGTGCGGGGCAGGAGGTCGCGCACCAGCGGGATGTCGTGAGTGGACACGATCATGGTCTGAGGCAACCCTCTGAGGAGGTGGATCAGCTCGCGGCGGGCCCCCGGGTCGAGGGTGGCGGTGGGTTCGTCCAGGGCCAGGATCGCCGGCCCCATGGACAGCACCGTGGCAATGGCGATGCGCTTCTTCTGACCCAGGCTCAGGTGATGAGGAGGGCGATCCTCGAAACCAGCCATGCCCACCTGGGCCAGCGCCCGTTGCGCCCTCTCCAGCACCTCCTCCTGAGACAGGCCCATGTACAGCGGCCCGTAGGCGACGTCCTCCAGGACGGTGGGCGAGAATAGCTGGTCGTCGGGGTTCTCGAAGACCAGGCCGACCTGCGCTCGCACCTCGGCCACGTTGTCGGGCCGCAGAAGCACGCCGGCGATGCGCACCTGCCCCTTGCCGCGCAGGATTCCGTTCAGATGGAGGAGGAAAGTAGACTTGCCGGCGCCGTTGGGCCCTAGCAGTGCGACCTTCTCGCCCCGGCGCACGGTAAGGTTTACGCCGCGCAGTGCTTGTACGCCGTCGGGGTAGGAGAAACGCAGGTCGCTCACCTCCACCGCTGTCTGCACAGCCGCGTCGACCCTAGTATCGAGCATAGAGTTGCACCCCTGCCAGGTAGACGACCAGCTCCGCCGCCGTCACCACCTCGATTGCCCGCCAGGCGCGGCTCCCGAGGAAGCGGGGTTCGCCGTCGTAGCCGCGCGCCAGCATGGCGGCGTAGACACGCTCACTGCGCTCGTAGGTGCGCAAGAACAGGGAGCCGACCATGTGGCCCAGCACCCTGGCCCGCCATCCCAGGCCGGCGGCTGCCCTTTGTCCAGCCAGTCGAGCGCTGCGGCTCTCGCGGGCGCGCATCAGGCGCAGCGCCTCCTCGCCGATGACGAACAGGTAGCGGTACATGAAGGAGACGGTGGCCACCAGGAGGCGGGGAAGCCCCAGCACGCGCATCGCCCGCAACAGCTCAGCGGCGGGGGTGGTGGCGGTCAGGATGACGGCGGCCACCATCGAGAGCCAGGACTTGGCGAGAATGCTGAGCACGGCCTCGAGCCCCTCCCGGCTGGCCGTCCAGCCGACCAGAGGCACGCTGAACAGGGCCTCGCCCTCCTTAGTGAACATCAGGGGCAGGGCCGCCAGGAGGAAGGGCAACGCCAGCGCGGATCGCCGCAGCACCACCGGTGGAGATAGCCGGCTAATGGCCAAAACGGCCAATAGCGGCAGCGCCAGCAGGCCCAGGGCCGCCCAGTGACCAGGCGGCGTCAGGGTGACGGCGAAAACGTAGGCCAGGGTGGCTGGCAATTTGAGTCGGGCATCCGCAGCATGGATGGCGCTTCGGCCGGCCAGGTAGTGTTCGCCGAAGGGAACGCGGATCGCCATTGGGTTAGCCCCGGCCGCCTTAGCTTGGCGTCGAACGCTGGGCGCCGCCCGCTCGCGTCAGCAGGAAGCCCAGGGCGAAGACCACGGCCGCCACGATGAGCACCCCCACGATTCCGGAGAGGATGGTGGCCAGGTCTTCGTTGTCCACCCAGGGGAATACGTAGTCGCTAATCAGTTCGTAGGGCGGCGAGTCCGCCAGGCCGGAGAACCCCTTGTCCTCAGCCACCCGCTCCAGCCCGTCGGGGTGCGAGGAGGCGAAGGGCGAGAACAGAGTGATGAGCAAGGCGATTCCCAGCCCAGCGGCGATGAGTCCGATGTAGCGTGACTTCATTGTGCTACTCCTGGCCCACTGCCACTTCCGCGGGCAGCAGGTCGCGGCGGGTGGTCCATATGAACGCAACGGCGGCTGTTGTGATGAGTCCTTCGCCGATGCCGATGAGGGCATGCACACCCATCATGGCTGGCAACGCTACGTTCAGTGGTGAAGTATCGGACAGCGCCAGTTCGAAGGTTGTAGCCAGCGCTGCCAGCTGAACCGACGCCCAGGCGGCAGCAAAGGGCCCGGCCATGCGGACCCAGGGAGCCACGTGGGCAAACCGCGCGAAGGCCCAATACACCCCGTAGCCGACGAAGACGGCTACGACGCCCATATTGAAGACGTTGGCCCCCAGGGCGGCCAGGCCGCCGTCCTGGAATATCAGGGCCTGCACCCCGACCACCGTCGCCATGACGATGATGGCTGCCCACGGCCCCAACAGGATCGCCGCTAGAGTGGCCCCCAGCAAGTGGCCGGAGGTGCCCCCAGCCACGGGGAAGTTCATCATTTGGGCAGCGAAGATGAAGGCGGCCATCACCCCTATCAGGGGCGCCGAGCGTTCGCCGAGGGTGCGGTTCGTGCGGCGGACGGCAACGGCTACCGCCGCCACCGTCAGGACGAAGCCGGCGCCGGCCACCGGCGCGCTCAGGAAGCCATCCGGGATGTGCATAGCCGGGGCCTCGATGCTGTGGAGGGCCGAGGGGTCAATCAGAGCCACGGTCGTTTGCCTTTTCCGCGGGTTGCTCCTGGCACCGGCGGCAGAGCCCGAAGATGGCGAAGTGATCGAGGTCGGCGGCGAACCCGTACTCTCCCAAGAGACGCTCCTCCAGCGGCGCCAGCAGACTGTGCTCCAGCGGGAAGCTGGCGGCGCACTGGCGGCATACCAGGTGATGATGCCGCCCCCGCTCCAGCCGCTCGTAGCGGACGCTGCCGCCGCCGAGATCGGTCTCGGTGATCAGACGGAGCTTCTTTAGTAGGTTGAGGGTGCGATATACAGTCGAGATATCGACGAACGGGTACTGCTGGCGCACCCGCTGATGGACATCTTCGGCGGTGATGTGGCCCTGGCTATTGAAGATGATGTCCAGGATCATCATCCGTTGGGGGGTAAGGCGATACCCTTCGTCCCTGAGCGACTCTGCTGCTGTGTCGTGGCCAGGCATGGATGCAACTCCTTGCAGTTGCAAATTACCGCAAGAATCATTGTAGTGGGCGCCGCCGACGCCTGTCAATCAACCGCGGCGCGCACCGAGTGCGGCTGCCAGCGGCCGATGCTATACTGGCTCGCGAAATGCCGCACGCCCTGGTCAATGGCATACGTCTCCACTATAGGGAGCAGGGCCGGGGCTTTCCCATCGTCCTGGTTCACGGCTATACCGGAAACCTGCACAACTGGGTCTTCCAGATCCCGCCCCTCACTCAAAAATACCGCACAGTCTCTCTCGATCTGCGCGGCCACGGCCTGACCGATAGCCCGCCGCGCCCCGAGGACTACTCGCTGGAGCTACTGGCCGAGGACGTCTACGGACTGCTCCAGGCCGTCGGCATTAGCGAGTGCTATCTCTGCGGCCACTCGCTGGGCGGGATGGTGGCGCAGGAGTTCTTCCTCGCCCATCCGGAAATGGTGCGCGCTCTCATCCTGGTGGACACGACTGCTGAGCGGCCGCCGGGCACGGAGATCGGTGACGGCGGCCGGTTGGCGCGGATGGCTGTCGAACAAGGGATGGGACCGGTCTTCGACGAGATGCTGCGCACGGCGCCTCTGTTTAGCACGCTGGCAACGGCGAGCAGTTCTTTCATTGAGAAGTGGCGCGAGCAGTTCCTCTTGACCTCCGTGGACGGCTACATCCACTGCGCTCAAGCCATCCACAACCGCCGGCCACTGCTCGATGAGCTACATCGGATCGATGTTCCCACTCTCATTGTTTGTGGCGCCCTGGACGAGCCCTTCCTGGAGCCGTCGTGCCGCATGCACGAGCGCATGGCCGGCAGCGAGCTGGCCATCATCCCCGATTGCGGCCACATCCCGCTGATCGAGCGGCCGCAAGAGCTCAACCACATCCTTATGTCGTTCCTGGAGCGCGTAGACGCCCGTTCGGCGGAGCGATGAGCAACGGACGCCCCCTGATCATCGTCCACCGCGGGTACTCGCGGCGGGCCCCCGAAAACACCCTGGCTTCCGTCCAAGCAGCGCTGGAACTGCCAGTCGATGGCATCGAGATTGACGTCTTTCTCTCCGCCGACGGCATTCCCGTCCTGATGCACGACCCCATGGTCGACCGCACGACCGACGGCCACGGCGCTATCTGCACTATGACCCTCGCCGAACTCGGCGAGCTGCGCGTGCACCTGGGGTGGGCGCAGCACAGATTCTGGCCGGAGCCGGTACCGACGCTGCGAGAGGTCCTGCACGCCACGCGCGGCCGCCGCCTGCTCTGCGTGGAGGTGAAGCCCAAAGGCATCGAGCAGGAAGTGCTCGACGTCATCCGCCGGGAAGACGCCCTGGAGTGGGTCTGGCTGTGGAGCTTCTTCCGTCCGGTGGTGCAGCGCCTCCACGAGCTGGAGCCGAGCATCCCTGTCGCCTGGCTCTGCGCAGGCTTCCAGTTTGTGTCGCCGGCCGAGTTCATGGACAAGGCGGTCGCGACCGGCGCTGCCGGCGTCTCCGTGGAGATCCAGGACCTGACCGGCGAGATGGTGGACCTAGCCCATGCGCGTGGCCTGGCGGTCTACAGCTATGACAAGGAGCGTCCTGAAGCCTGGGAGCAGCAGTTCGCTTGGGGTGTGGACGCCATCATTACCGACGACCCGCTCGGCGCGCTGGCTGCCCGCGACAAACGAGCCTAGCTCGGCAGGGCTACGCCCGAAATGTGCGGCCGCGCGATGGACACGGGAGGGATGTTGGGGACGGGGTACAGGCGGCGGAACTCCTGCAGCCGGAAGCCGGCCCCTCGGATGGCCGCCGCCACGTCGCGGTTGGGGGAGCATCCCGCCCCAAGCCAGCGCCAGGCCGGCGTGGCCAGATCCTGAAAGAACGCGCCGACGGAGTGGGTCGAGCGGACGTGCTCGTAGAAGCGGAACTGGCCGCTCGGCTTAAGGACGCGGCGGATCTCGCGCAGGGCTCCATCCAGGTCAGCCACGGTGCACATAACGAGGGTGCTGATTACGGTGTCGAATGAGCCGTCGGCGAAGGGCAGCTCTTCAGCGAGAGCTTGCTGTAGGTCGATGGGGAGTCTCAGCTCGTAGAGTCTGCGGCGGGCACGCTTCAACATATAAGGGTCGGGCTCCGTAGCCACAACCGTGCGGGCCTCGCTGGCGTCGTAGTAGGGGAAGTTGGCCCCGGTGCCGGCGCCCACCTCCAGCACCCGCCCTCTGGCCCCACTGACAATGTGCGAGCGGGCGTGCTTTAGGAAGCCCTTCTCGGCCCACGCCATCAGGCGATCATAGTAGGCGGCGAACCATTTGTGCCCCTTGGTCGACACGTTTCCACGTTCCCTGCTTATCAGTCTAGGGGAGGATGAAGGCGCGAGCAAGGGCCAAGACCCTCCTCGGCGTCGCTGGTGCTACAATGAACGGAGGTTTAGGAGAGGTCTCGTGGATAACGCAATTCTCTACACACTGCGCGGCTGCCCCACCTGTGAGAAGGCCAGGCGCGGCCTGAATCAGCGCGGCGTCCAGTTCGAAGAGCGGGTGGTGGACGACAATCCCCGCTGGTGGAAAGAGGCCGTGGCGCTGGCCGCAACCGTGCCCATCTTCGTTGCGGGAGATCGGGTCGAGGTTGGTTGGGAGGGCGAGGCCGGGTGACACATCACCTAGAGCGCGGGCCGGGCGCCCGCAACTAGTCCGGGGTAGGGTCTGCTGCAGGCAGAGGCAAGTCAGACAAGACCGACGATGCCTGAAGTTGGGGGAGTCAGCCTCTTCGTGGCCTTCGCGGCCGGACTGCTTTCCTGCGCCTCGCCCTGTGTGCTGCCACTGGTGCCCGCCTACCTGGGCTATCTGACCGGGGCCTCCGCGTCCGGGCCGGGAGCGGCGACAGTCGCAGCGGTCAGCCCACGGACTGCGCCTTCGCCCTTCTTCCACGCGCTAAGCTTCGTCAGTGGGTTTTCGCTGGTGTTCGTTATCCTGGGCACGTCCATCGGCGTCATTGGCTTCCTGTTGCGCGACCACCAGGAGGTGCTCGCCAAGTCGGCGGGCGTGCTGCTCATCATCCTCGGCCTGCACCTGAGCGGAGTCATCACCATCCCCTTTCTGGAACAGGAGCGGCGCTGGCAGTACAGTCCGACGCGACGCCTCAGCTATGCCCGGTCCTTCTTGGTGGGCTCGGCCTTCTCTGTGGGCTGGACGCCCTGCGTCGGCCCGACCCTGGGCGCGATCCTGGCCCTGGCCGCCACTTCCAGCACCGTCTGGCAGGGCGGCTTGCTGCTGGTCATCTACTCGTTCGGCCTGGCGATCCCCTTCCTGGCCATGGGCCTCGCCTTCAACGCCAGCCGCGGGCTCTACGAGCGCATAAGGCCGTTCATGGGTGTGGTGAACGTGATCAGCGGCACCCTGATCATCATCGTGGGCATCCTCATCTTCACCGAGAGCCTCATCAACCTTAACCAGTTCTTCCAGATCGACTTCCTGGACTTCGGGAGCAGCACGTAGCGCCTGATAGTCATCGTTTTCGCCCAGAACGCTGGGTTCCTGCCGATCTTTCAGTCTCCAACAGGCCCGCGCAGGTCTTGCGCGGCTCCGCGCCTTGCCCTACATTGGATCTATAGGGTCGCTTAAGGGGCGGCCCTTCGCTTCATTAAAGGGCGGTTTTTTCAGAGGAGCCGCTTCTGGCGGCCAGGTGGAGGAGACCATGAAGGCGGTAGTATTCGAACAGCACGGTGGCGTCGAAGTCCTCCAGTATAAAGACGTGCCTGAACCGAAAGTGGGGCCCGACGACGTGCTGGTGAAGGTGCGGGCCACGGCCTGCAACTACAACGACATCTGGGCCCGCCGCGGCTTGCCCGGCATGCCGATCATCCTTCCCCACATCTCGGGCAGCGATGTGGCCGGCGAAGTGACTGAGGTGGGCGGCGAGGTCACCCACGTCAAGCCCGGCGACGAGGTCGTCGTCCACTGCGGCGTCAGCTGCCGCATGTGCGATGCCTGCGCCAACGGCGAGGACTTCTTCTGCAAAGAATTCAAGATCTGGGGGTTCCAGACCGGGCCCCTCGACGGTGGCCACGGTGAGTACGTCTCCGTGCCGGGTTACAACGCTGTCCCCAAGCCCAAGGGTCTCACGTGGGAGGAGGCGGCATCGTTGCCCCTGGTGCTGGTCACCGCCTGGCGGATGCTGGTGACCCGTGCCCACATCCAGCCCGGCGATTTCGTGCTCATCTGGGGCGCCGCCGGTGGTCTGGGCACCATGGCCATTCAGATCTGTCGGGTGTTCGGCGCAAAGGCCATCGCCGTGGCCCACACCGATGATCGCCTGGAGTTCTGCCACAACCTGGGCGCCGACCACCTCATTAACCGCACGAAGCAAGACGTGCTGGAAGAGGTACGCCGGATCACGGATCGCCGCGGTGTGGACATCGTATTCGAGCATGTGGGAAACGCCACCTGGCAGCAGAGCGTCCACAGTCTGAAGTGGGGCGGCAACCTGGTCACCTGCGGCGCCACCACCGGCTTCGAGGCGATCACCGATATCCGCTATCTCTGGAACAAGCAGATGAACTTCATGGGCTCGCACCTGGGCAACAAGCGAGAGCTCCTGCACGCTCTGCGCTTTGTGGAGAGCGGCCAGATCAAGCCGGCGGTCTCTCAGGTCTTCCCCCTAAAAGAGACCGGCCGGGCTCAAACCCTCATGGAGACTGCGGCGGAGGTTGGGAAGCTGGTCCTGGTACCCGATTCTTAAGCACAGCCCTTCGGGGAAACTGAAAATGGGCCTACGTTCGTATAGATAGTCGAACGATTCAGGCCCCGCACACAATAAGGGAAACGATCAGCTTAGTGGTGCGCGTTTGTTGCCTTTCAGGACGAGAATGGACTACAATGAACTATATCTTTATGGAGGCGAGTAGGTTTTGATGACCACGGAAGCACCAATTACGCACATCCTGCGCAGCCTGCTCTTCGTCCCTGCCCATCGCGCGCGCTTCGTGGAACGGGCGCCCACCGCCGGAGCCGACGTGGTGTGCCTCGACCTCGAGGACTCGGTCCCCTGGGACGAAAAACCAAACGCCCGCCGACTGGCCAAGGAGGCTATCCCCGGCATGCCGCGCACCGGCTATCTTCTCTTCGTGCGGGTGAACGGTCTCTACACCGGGCTACTGGAGCAGGAGCTCGACGCCATCGTCGGGCCGGAGTTGGATGGCATCAGCCTGCCCAAGACCGACTCCGCCCGCACGGTGCGCCAGGTGGACGCCTACCTCACGGAACTGGAGAAGGCCCGCGGCCTGCCGGTGGGCCAGGTCAAGATCATCCCCTGGATCGAGACAGCGATCGGCCTGGTCAACGCCTACGAGATCTGTGCCGCCACTCCGCGACTGATCGGGGCCTCCTTCGGCGGCGAGGACTTCGCCACCGACATGGGTTTCAAGCGCACCGCGGACAGCAAAGAGATCGAGTACCCGCGGGCGGCAATGGCCGTTGCCTGCGTCGCGGCCAACAAGCTGCCCATCGACACCCCGGAGCCTGACTACGCCGACCTGGAGCACTTGGAGCGCGACTCCCGCTTCGCCCGCAGCCTGGGCTACCGTGGCAAGTACTGCATCCACCCCAGCCAGGTGGAAGTGGTGAACCGCGTCTTCTCGCCGGCGCCCGAGGAAGTGGACGACGCCCGCCAGGTGGTTGAGCTATTCGAAAAGGAAGGCATCGCCAAGGGCATGGCTGCCATCGCCGTCGACGGCAAAATGATCGACACCCCCATCTATCTGCGGGCGCGCCACATCCTGAGCTGGGCTCAGGCCTACGCTCGTCGTGGCGCTTAGGGGTCGCCGATGTTGGTGGCGCAGACGGAAGAACAACGACTCATCGTCTCGCAGCTTCGCAAGTTCGTGGAGAAAGAGGTCGTCCCGGTAGCCATGGAGCTGGAGCACAAAGATCAATACCCCCTGGAACTCATCGAGCAGATGAAGGAGTTGCAGCTTTTCGGCATGGTCATCCCGCCTCAATACGGCGGCCTGGGCCTTCCCTTCACCACCTACGCCTTCATCATCGAAGAGCTTTCCCGCGGCTGGATGAGCCTGGCAGGCGTCCTCAACACCCACGTCATGGTCTCCTGGATGATCGACGCCTACGGCAGCGAAGAGCAGAAGGAGCGCTGGCTGCCGGCCATGGCCAGCGGCGAGCGCCGGGCCGGTCTCTGCATGACGGAGCCCGAGGCTGGCAGCGACGTCCAGGCCATCCAGACCATCGCCCGCCGCGACGGCGACCACTATCTGGTCAGGGGCCAGAAGATGTTCGTCAGCAACGGCATCCACGGCAAGCTCTTCGCCACGCTGGTCAAGACTGACCCCCAGGCGAAGCCGGTCTATAAGGGCATGAGCCTTCTCATCATCGATAAGGAGGCGACGCCCGGTCTCATCGTCGGTCGCTACCTGGAGAAGCTTGGTTACAAGGGGATCGACACCACCGAGTTCACCTTCGACGACGCCGAGGTCCCCGTGGCCGACGTCCTGGGCGGCCGCGAGGGCGACGGTTTCGCGCAGGTGCTCAGCGGACTGGAGGTCGGCCGCATCAACGTATCTGCGCGGGCGGTAGGCGTGGCCCAGGCGGCGCTGGAAGACTCCGTTCGCTATGCCAAGCAGCGCTGGGCCTTCGGCCGGCCCATCGCCGAGCACCAGGCCATCCAGCTCAAACTGGCGGACATGGCTACGAAGATCGAGGCCGCCCGCCTTCTGACGCACGCCGCCGCCGCCAAGAAGGACAGCGGCGAGCGCTCCGACCTGGAGGTAGGCATGGCCAAGCTCTTCTCCACCGAGATGTGTCAGGAGGTGGCCTTGGAAGCCATGCGCATCCACGGGGGCTACGGCTATATCAAGGAGATGCGGGTGGAGCGCTACTATCGCGACGCGCCCTTCATGCTCATCGGCGAGGGTACCAGCGAAATCCAGAAGTTGGTCATCGCCCGTCACCTCCTACGTCAGTACGCAACGTGATGGCGGAGAGCGCTGTCACCCTGAGGGCAGGAAGGGTCTTGGGTGGAGGGACAGCGCACAGAGGAGAACACAGACATGCACTTCGGGCGATACCTGGAGGAGTTCGAAGTCGGCGATGTGTACAAGCACTGGCCCGGCCGCACCATCACCGAATCGGACGACATGCTGTTCTGTATGCTCACCATGAACCATCACCCCCTCCACATCGACGCCAACTACGGCGCAGGCACCCAGTTCGGGCGCAACGTGGTGGTCGGAAACCTGGTGGTGGACATCGCGCTGGGCATGAGCGTGCGCGACGTGAGCGGCAAGGCCATCGCGAACCTTGGGTACGAAAAGATCGAGTTCCTCGCGCCCACCTTCCACGGCGACACCATCTACGCTGAGACCACCGTCCTCGACGTCCGCGAGTCGGAGTCCAAGCCCGACCGGGGCGTGGTGACGGTGGAGACCAAAGCCACCAATCAGCGGGGCGAGACGGTGATGCGCTTCCGGCGCTCAGTGCTCGTCCCCAGGCGCCCGGTCGGCGAGGGCGAGTGAGGGTAACGGAGATGGCCGACGAATGGCGCCGCGGCGGCTATGTCATCAGCACCGACCCATCGATGCTGGATCTAGGCGCCGTGCATCGGTTCCTGCAGCGGTCATACTGGGCGGCCGATCGGCCCCTGGAGACGGTGCAACGTTCCGTCGAGCGCTCGCTGAACTCCGGTCTGTACCGCGCCGGAGACCGGTTCCAGGTCGGCTTCGCCCGCGTCGTCACCGACTTCGCGACCTTTGCCTGGCTGTGTGACGTGTTCATCGACGAGGCCCATCGTGGACAGGGCCTGGGCGTCTGGCTCATGGAGACAGTCGTCGGCCATCCGGAGTTGCAGTGCTTGCGTCTTTGGATGCTCGGGACACGGGACGCCCACGGCCTCTACGAGAAGATCGGCTTCACCCCACTTAGCGTGCCCGAGCGGTGGATGCAGAAGCGCGGATGCTAACTAGCGGGCTTGTTGCTCTAGGGGAGGAAGGTCCGTGTCGAAGCAGGAGGCGGCGCGCATAGCGCGAGAGCAGGCCCGCTGGGAGAGCGAGACGCTGAAGCGCTCCCTGGAGCGCGGAGGCGAGCGGCAGGCGGCCTTCGCCACCACCTCTACCGAGACCCGCCGCCTGTACACGCCGTTGGACGTGGCAGACGTCGACTACGTGCGGGACGTGGGCTTCCCCGGCGAGTTTCCTTATACCCGCGGCATCCAGCCCACGGGGTACCGCGGCCGATTGTGGAGCATCCGCCAGTACGCCGGCTACGGCACGCCGAAAGAGACGAACGAGCGCTTTCGGTTCCTGCTCCAGGAAGGGCAGCCCGGCCTCAGCGTCGCCTTCGACCTGCCCACCCAGCTCGGCTACGACTCCGATGACCCTCATGCCCTGGGCGAAGTGGGGAAGGTGGGCGTGGCGATTGATAGCCTGCGGGACATGGAGACGGTGTTCGATGGCATCCCTCTGGAGATGGTCAGCACCTCCATGACCATCAACGCCCCAGCCGCCATTCTGGTGGCGATGTACCAGGCGGTGGGCCAGAAGCAGGGAGTGTCCCCGGGGGAGCTTCAGGGAACGGTCCAGAACGATATCCTGAAGGAGTACGTGGCACGCGGTACCTACATCTTCCCGCCGCGGCCGTCCATGCGCCTAGCCGGCGACCTCATCGCCTACTGCGCCCGCGAGATGCCGCGTTTCAACAGCATCAGCGTCGGCGGCTACCACATCCGCGATGCGGGCTCGACCGCGGTCCAGGAGATGGCCTTCACCATCGCCAACGCCATCGCCTACATCGAGGCCGCGCTCCAGCGAGGCGTGGAAGTCGATGACTTCGCGCCGCGCATCTCCTGGATCTTCAACACCCAGAGCCACTTCTTCGAGGAAGTCGCCAAGTATCGCGCCCTGCGCCGCATCTGGGCCCGCATCATGCGCGAGCGCTTCGGCGCTAAGGACCCGCGCTCCTGGATGTTGCGCACGCATGTCCAGACCGGCGGCGCCACGCTCACTGCTCGGCAGGCGGAAAACAACATCGTGCGGGCGGCCCTCCAAGCGCTGGCGTCGGTGCTGGGTGGTGTCCAGTCGCTCGCCCTCTCCTGCTACGACGAAGCGCTGGCCCTGCCCACCGAGGAGGCTCAGCGGATCGCTGTGCGCACCCAACAGATCATCGGGTACGAAAGCGGCGTCGCGGATACCATCGACCCCCTGGGCGGCTCCTACTATGTGGAAAGCTTAACGAACGAACTGGAGGCCAAGGCCAACGAGTACCTGGACAAGATCGAGGACATGGGCGGCGCTGTGGCCGCCATCGAGTCCGGCTACATGCAGCGGGAGATCCAGGAGGCGGCGTGGCGCTACCAGCGGGAAGTGGAAGACGGCAAGCGGATCATCGTGGGCGTGAACAGGTTCCAACTGGAAGGCGAGCAGCCCAAGCCCATCTTCCGGGTGAACCCGGAGGGCGAGCGGGCGCAGGTACGGCGACTGCGCGCTGTGAAGGCCGAGCGCAATGACGCCCCCGTGGTAGCTGCGCTATCCCGGCTGCAGGAGGTAGCCCAGGACGGCGAGAACCTGCTGCCACCCATCCTGGAGGCGGTGAAGGCCTACGCCACCGTGGGCGAGATGTGTGGCGTTCTGCGCCAGACTTTCGGCGACTACCAGCCCCCGACCGTGATCTAGCATGATTGACCCCACCCTGCATCATCAGCATGAGTTCCATCATCGGGCAGATGGGCAACATCGGGCAGGTCAACTACGCCACCGCCAAGGCAGGCATCGTCGGTTTCACCAACTCGCGGGAGGCTACATCACCGGGCAGCAGTTCAACATCAACGGCGGCATGTACATGTTAGCCGTCGAGGGTAAAGATCGGGGCCCTGACTGTCGTCAGGGCCCCTTTTTGTACGACCTCGCGCTGGCTCAGGCTGAGGCTGGAGCGAGGTATCGCGCCGGCTCGGAGTCCAAGCGCTCCTTGCAGACCGGGCAGCACGATAAGTACATCAGCCCGTTGAAGACCGACGCGGGCGATCTCCCGACCTCGACCGGCATCTCACAAACCGGGCACGCTTCGTTCACGGCGGCCCGTCTCTTGAAGAAACCCTTGGCGACTGTTCCCGGCTGCCACGGCGTGCCCAGCGCCGGCAGCAGCCAGCGGTCAAGCCCAATCCAGCCTGCCGTCTTCCAGCCGAAGATGACGAGCATGGCGACGATGAACAATAGAGGGTTGGTGCTTGCCGAGCCGGCCATCAGGAAGTTGAAGTTCATAAAGGCGCCGAAGAACGCGGCGACTCCCACGAATGCACCGATGATGAGCGCAATGCCCACCGCAACCTCACCGAGGGCGATGACCCAGGCGAACCACCTGTACCACTCGTGGTTCATCATGAAGGTGAGGAAGTCGCGGTACCAGTCGAACGAAATGGGCGGGCGTCCCGCCTCAGGGATAGCAACGGCCCGCTCCCAAAAGCCCCTCAAAGGTAGGCCGTCGGGTCCGCCCACCGCAATCCAGCGTTCTCCGCCCCACAGCTTGTGGGAACCGGCCATCAGCCACTGGTAGCCCAGGTACAGCCGGAGGAACACCCATATCGGGGCAAGCCAGGTATTGGCGAAGATCGCTCGAAAGATCCCGGGATCACGTAACTCGCGCTTCTCGAATGTCCGCGCCAAGACTGCCATCACATATCTCCTTCGTCTCGGTTGAACACGCGCTCCGTGACCAATTCGCCGACGCCCCAGGCGACTACTACCGCCGCCAAGATCGGCAAGAACATGAGGATCTGGTTCTTCTCGCCGATGTTGAACGTGATGAGCACCGCTGTCAGGGCGACACCAGCCCAGGCAGCGACCCCCATCAACAGCAGCAAGATTCGGTTCATACCTTCCGTCCCCCTTCTGCCCCTCCCCGCGTGCCGGAGGAGCGCTTGTGCTTTTCAGCACAATATGATCTATACATTAGTATACATTATGGGTATCCTGCTCTGTCAAGGGGACACGTGCGCGAAGATGGGTGAATTTCCACCAGTTTTCTCCGGTCGCCTTTTCCCGTAGTATTCGGATCGAACGGGGGATGTGTCGGGCGATAGGGAGATTTCGCCATGCGGTTCTACGAGCACGAGAGCAAGGCGATCCTGGCGCGCCAGGGCATTCCTGTGCCTTCGGGCCGTTTGGTACGCTCGGCGGCGGAGGCAGCCACTGCGGCGACCACCATCGGCGTGCCGGTGGTACTCAAGGCGCAGGTGCTATCCGGCGGACGGATGAAGGCCGGCGGCGTGCGCTTCGCGGAGACGGAGGATGAGGCGCAGGCGGCGGCCGAGACGATCCTGAACCTGGAGGTGAGCCGCCAGAGGCCGGCGGGACTGTTGGTGGAGGCCAGGGTGAACGCCGCTCGCGAATACTATCTAGGTGTGACCTACGATGCGCTGGCCAAGCGCCCGCTGGCCATCGTCTCGGACCGCGGCGGCATCGACATCGAGGAGGCCGCAGCGAGCGAGCCGCAGCGCGTTGTCCGCTGGCCCTTCTCTGCCCTGCTACCGTTGTCTCCGTTCACCTTCCGCGAGGCCGTGGCGGCGCTGGGGGTGGCCGGCGCCGAGCTCGCATCGCTGGCTGACGTCCTTCATGGCCTGGCCCAGCTCTTTCTGGCCCACGACCTAACTTTGGCGGAGATTAACCCCCTCGCCATATTGGCCGACGGCTCACCGGCCGCCCTGGACTGTCACCTGGAGATGGAGGACGAGGCGGTGGCCCGCCAGCGGTCGCTGTTGGACGAACTGAACATCGACGCGGGCGGTCGCCAGACGCGTCAGCCCACCCTCTTCGAGCGGCGGGCGGCGGACATCGACCAGATGGACCATCGTGGCGTCGCCGGCCGCGTCGTGGAGTTCGCCGGCGACCTCGGGCTGCTCATCGGGGGCGGCGGCGCCAGCCTCACCGCCTTCGACGCCGTGCGCCGCCATGGCGGGCGGCCCGCCAACTACTGCGAGATCGGCGGCAACCCCAGCGTGTGCAAGGTGGCCGAGCTCACCCGCCACATCCTGGAGAAGCCGGGAGTGGAGCGGCTGGCGGTGATCATGAACGTGGTAAACAACACGCGCGTCGACCTGGTGGCACGAGGCGTGATCAAGGGCTGCCTGGACGCCGGGCGCGAGCCGGCCCTGGCGGTGGCCGTGTTCCGCATACCGGGCGCCTGGGAGGAAGAGGGCTTTCGCCTTCTGCGCCACTACGGCATCGAGCCCCTGGGCCGCGAGGTGAGCATCGACGAGGCGGCGCGCCGGGCGGTACGCGCCGCGTACGGGAGGGGTCAGTCATGAGAAGGGCGGGCCGTCAGACGACGCCCCAGGCCGAGGGTTGGTATCGAGTGTCCAAGGTTGGTCACCTGCCTGAGCCCTACGTTCGGTTCATCAGTCTGTGGGAGGCTTTGTGCGCGTGGTTTCGCGACGTCGAGGACATCTCGCAAGATGCGCGGATGAAGGGCTGGCTTGAGGAGAACTTGTCGGATTGGCACGGGCGCGAGCTGGGCGAGGCAGGGTACAGAGCGAGCGTGCACCGGCTCAAGTCTGTCTCTGCCATAGGCATAATGAGAGGCACAGAGCAGGTGGGGGAAAAGGAGATCGCCAACGACTCAGACTTCGGCCAGATAGTCGGCGCCATCTACACCGTTCGATGCAATCTAATGAAGGGTGGCAAGCCCGCGGATCCCAGTGACCGCGAGATTCAGGTCTGCAACGCAGCATCCGATGTCCTTGATTCGATAGTCGAGTACCTGATTCGGTACCGCGAGGCCGACGACGGACTCTAATGCCCATTCTGATCTCCTCTGACTCCCGCATCATCGTCCAGGGGATCACCGGCCGCGAGGCCGTCTCCTTCACCCGCGATATGCTGGACTACGGCGCCAACGTGGTCGGCGGCGTGACGCCCGGGCGCGGCGGCCGCGACGTGGCCGGCGTCCCTGTATTCGATACGGTCCGCCAGATCACGAACCGCCAGCGCGTCGACGTGTCGGTGCTGGCCGTGCCCGCGCCTACCCTCCGCGACGCCGCTTTCGAGGCCATCGAGGCCGGCGTGCCGCTGCTGGTCATCCTCACCGAGCGGGTGCCCCGCCGCGATGTGGTGCAGTTGCTGGAACTGGCCGAGATGCGCGGCGCGCGCGTCGTCGGGCCCAACAGCATGGGTATTCTGACGCCGGGCTGCTGCAAGGTGGGGCCCATCGGCGGACCGAAGGAGGATGCCGCCAGGGCCTACACGCCGGGGCCGGTCGGCATCATGTCCCGCTCCGGCGGCATGACCACCGAGATCGCCAACCTGCTGACCCAGCACGGCATCGGCCAGAGCACGGCCGTAAGCATGGGCGGCGACCCGATCATCGGCAGCACCTTCGCCGAGCTGATGCCCCTCTGGGAGGCGGACGATGAGACCAAGGCCCTGGTGATCTTCGGCGAGCCCGGCGGCGGCCAGGAGGCGCAGCTCGCCCGCTACCTGCGCGAGCACGCCACGCGGCTACCCATCGTCGCCTTCATCGCCGGCGGCTTCATGGAAGAGATGCCGGGGTTGCGCTTCGGCCACGCGGGCTCGATAGTGGAGGGGAAAGCCGACACAGCCGCCGCCAAGGCCAGCGTCCTGTCCGCCTCAGGCGGAGGTGTGTTGGTGGCGGAGGACCTGTCGGAGATACCGTCCCTGCTGGCCCAGATCCTGGGTAGCATAAACAGCAACGCCAAGTGATAGGAGGACTCCAGTGAACGATGTCGTCATCGCCAGTGCGGCCAGGACCCCCGTCGGCACCTTCGGCGGCAGCTTCACCGACGTGCCCGCCACAAAGCTGGGCAGCGTCGCCATCGCCGAGGCGCTCCGCCGGGCGGGCGTGAAGCCGGAGGACGTGGACGAGGTGATCATGGGCCTCGTGATCTCGGACGGCGTCGGACAGGGGGCAGCCCGCCAGGCCGCCATGGCTGCCGGCATTCCCGTGAGCTCGCCCGCTACGACCATCAACAAGGTGTGCGGCTCCGGCCTGAAGGCGGTGGCCCTGGCCGCTCAGGCCGTGGCTCTCGGCGACGCCGATATCATGGTGGCCGGCGGCATGGAGAGCATGAGCTGCGCCCCCTACCTGCTGTCCAAGGCTCGATACGGCTACCGTATGGGCAACGACGCTCTGATCGACGCCATGATCCTCGAGGGCCTGTGGTGCGCGTTCGAAGACCACCACATGGGCGTGTGGGCCGAAAACATCGCCATCGAGTTCGAGGTCTCTCGCCGCGACCAGGACGAACTCGCCGCCGCCAGCCACCAGAAGGCGGCGCGGGCCTGGGAGCGCGGCATCTTCGCCGAGGAGGTCGTGCCGGTGGAGGTACCCCAACGCAGGGGCCCGCCGATACTCGTCGAGAAGGATGAGCACATCCGGCCCGATACGACAGTCGAAAAGCTGGCGACTCTCAGACCGGCCTTCAAGCCCGACGGCACAGTGACCGCGGGCAACGCGTCCGGCATCAACGACGGCGCGGCGGCGGTGGTGCTCATGTCGCGGCAGCGGGCCGAGGCCCTGGGCAAGAAGCCGCTGGCATCCATCCGCGCCTATGCCTCAGCCGGCGTCGAGCCGCGCATTACGGGCATGGGGCCGGTGCCGGCCGTTCGCAAGGCGCTGGCCAAGTCCGGCCTGGAACTGAAGGACATTGACCTCATCGAGGCCAACGAGGCCTTCGCCTCCCAGGCGGTGGCCGTGGGCCGCGAACTCGGCTTTGACTGGGAGCGCACTAACGTTAACGGCGGCGCGCTCGCTCTGGGCCACCCCATCGGCGCCAGCGGCGCCCGCATCCTCACCACGCTCCTCTACGAGATGAAGCGCCGCGATGCCCAACGTGGTCTCGCCACCCTGTGCATCGGCGGCGGCATGGGCATCGCTATGATCGTGGAGGCGGTGGCCTAGGACAGATGCCCATCGACGAGCAAGACCTTTGCCTGGAGTTGTTCCTGGACTGGCTGGCGGTGGCTCACGCCGGCCAGTTCCGTCCTGAGCAGCGTCCCTTCGCGGGGCTGACCGCCCGCTGCACGGACGGCCGGCGCACGCTGGCGGTCGACGTGCGCCCTCTCCTCACAGCCTCGGAGTACGAAGTGTGGGAGGCCTATCGCCGCAAGATCGAGGGCGAGATCGCCGTCGGCCTGCCGGGCGCCTTCGCTGTCTGGCTACCGCCGGGGGCCGATCTCCCGGGCGAGGGCGATGCGGCGCAGGACTTCCGCCGGCGCGTACGGGAGGCCGCCCTGGCCCTGCAACCGGGCGAGAGAGGCAGCTTGCGTCTGCCGGTGCAGATCCACCTGCGCAAGACGGACACCGAAGGAGGGCTCGTGTCGGTGGCTGGCGGCCTCAGCCGCTACTGGGCGGGCATGAGCGAGCGCGTGCGCGGCACGTTCGACGTGGAGGCGAGCGCCATCCACCGCCTGCCGGAGTCCGAGGAGGAGCGCGCGGCCCTAGTCGACCGCGTGGTGCAGGAGGCCGGCCGCCTGACTGAGCTGCGTCAGTGGGTGCGGCTAGAGGCCGAGGACGTCTGGACGATCCAGCGTCTGCGGCAGGGGCAGGGCTTCCTCATCGTCGGGCTGCCGCCGCAGGCGCTGGCGGACGTCGGCATCGCGGTGCGCCGCAACCTGCGCCGCATCCTCACCGACACCGGCCCCCGTTTGCTGGCCGCTCAGGCCGACCTGAAGGCGCTGCTGATCTTGGGGTTCTACGATTCCGCCGAAGAGGAGAACGTCTCGACTTCGCTGCGCGGCTTCGACCCCGCTCTCTACACCAGTCTCGACTTTGTCTGTCTGGCCGCGGACGGGCGCCTCAAACCGATTGTGGAGCCGAGACGCTAGCCCGGCCGCGTGCCCTGAACTTGTCGAAGGGCGAGCGGCACACCTAGTCTGTCATTCTGAGCACAGCGAAGAATCTGGCGGCGGGGTGGCCTCACGTGCGCATAAGAGGAATGGCAGGCCTTGAGCGAGGCCTGGACCGCCCCGCTCCAGACCCTTCGCTTCGGCTCAGGGTGACAAGAGGGGCCGTGATCTGACCCGCCATGCGCGCCAGTGTGGTGCTAGGCCGTCTCCTCCAGCTCGAAGCGGTAGTCCTCGATGACCGGGTTGGCCAGGAGGAGCCGGCACATCTCCGCCACCTGCCGCTCGGCCTGAGCGCGGTCGCCGGCGAGGAGGCGGATCTCCATGTACTTCCCGGCCCGCACGCTCTCCACCTCGGCGAACCCCAGCGAGTGCAGTCCACCTCGGACGGTGAGGCCCTGGGGGTCGTTGACGGTCGGCTTGAGGGTGACGTAGACGCGGGCGAGGAACATGGTTTACTCCTCCACTGGCTTGAGAGAATCTGCCGTCTTGCTCAGATCGTCGCGGGAGAGGCCGCGGGAGGCAATGTAGTACGGCACGTGGTCCAGGTTGGGCACGGCGGGGTCATCCGGCGCGCCCCATCTCCCTGACTCCTGCCAGACGAGCCAGGCATTGCCCGACGGTTTGTCTTCATCGTAGAGCTGGTACGTCGCATAGGTGCTCCTGATCACGACCTGCTCCTGGTGGCTGCGCGGACTGGACAGAGTGGCGGGACCGACTTGGCCCGCCGTCAGAGACAGCCACTTCTCGTGTCGAGCGTCCGCATACACGAAGGTGAAGCGCAGCAGCGGCTCCTCCGACACCAACCACTGCACTTCCGTGAGCCCAGCCGGTATGTAAGTCGGGCGGAGTATGGGGTTCACCAGAGCGGTGCTCTCGGCGATCTGCTGCCACAGCGCGTCCGCGTCCCACAGGCTCGTCCACTGGCCGGCGGGCAAGGGCGTGGGCGTGGCGACCGGCGGCGCGGGCGCGGCATCTCCGCCGCCGCACGAGGCCAGTAGTAGGGCGGCGGCGCCTAGGCCCCCTGCGAGAAGGAGAGCGCGACGTCTCACGAGTGTCGCCACAGCTCCCGGCCGGTCAGCCGCCGAAAGGCCTCGCGATACCGTTCGGCCGTGCTCTCCACGACCTCCGGAGGCAGCACCGGCGGCGGCGGCTCCTTGTTCCAGCCGGAGTCGATGAGCCAATCGCGGACCGGCTGCTTGTCGAAGCTGGGCTGCGATCCGCCCGGCCGGTAGCCGTCGGCGGGCCAGAAGCGGCTGGAGTCCGGGGTGCACAGCTCGTCGATTGCGATGAGCTCATCATCCATCCAGCCGAACTCCAGCTTCGTATCGGCGATGATGATCCCCCGCTCGCGGGCGTAGTCGCGGGCGAAGTTGTAGACGGCCAACGTGCGGACGCGCAGGACGTCGGCCGCCTTGGCGCCCAGCAGATCGACCGTTTCCTCGAACGAGATGTTGATGTCGTGGCCGCTGGCGGCCTTGGTGGAAGGCGTGAAGATCGGCTCCGCCAGTTCTTCACTCTCGCGCAGGCCCGCTGGCAGACGGATGCCGCAGACCTTTCCGGTCTCGCGGTACTCTTGCCAGCCGGAGCCGGATAGATAGCCGCGCGCCACGCACTCGACGTCCACCCGGCGCGCCTTGCGCACGATCATCGCGCGGCCCAAGAGCTCGAGCGGGATGGAGAAAGGCACGCCCTCGATCTCCGTGCTGTCCACCAGGCGGACTAGGTGATTGGGCACGACACCGCCTGTGAGCTCGAACCAGAAGGCGGAGAGTTGAGTGAGGACGGCTCCTTTGTCGGGGATGCCGTTCGGCAGAACAACATCGAAGGCCGAGATGCGGTCGGTGGCCACCATGAGCAGGCGGTCGCCGAGGTCGTAGGTGTCGCGCACCTTGCCCCGATGGAACAGGGGCGCGCCGGGGAGGGCGGTCTCTACAAGAACGGCCATGGTTACGTCCTTTATGGTCCTTGGCAGGGCCAAAGCCCTGCAGCTACTTCATGACCTGGGCGTTCGCCGGCGAACCAGGCCAGGCACTGGTCAGTGTTCAGGGTCAGCACGCCGATGTTGCGGAGCTCCTGGACGCCGCGGTCGTAGGCGCCGGAGATGGCGTCGACCACGGCGACGATACGAAAGTCGCGCTCGCTGGCCTCGTAGATGGTGGTGCGCGGGCAGTTGGGGAAGTTGCACCCGGCCAGGACGATGGTGTCGATGCCCCGGTCGTGCAAGAACGCCTCCAGCGACGTTCCGTAGAATGCACCCCAGCGGGGCTTGTACATCACGAACTCGTTCTCCGCCAGGCGCTGGAACTCGCCGCGCAGGAGGGCCTCGGCGTCCAAGCTAAGGGCGGGATTCGGCTTCAGGTCGTCCAGCAGCTCCACGCCATCGGAGCCGGGCGCCGCCATGCGCGCGCCGTCCTCGACGGCGGCCCGCCGGACGGGGTCGACGTTGCTGCCGTCCTCCTCGTACAGCCGCACCACGTGCACGATGAGCCGGCCGTCGGCGCGGAAGGCGTCCAGCAGACGGCGGATGCGCGGCGCGACATCGAGGGTGCCGGGGATCTCCAACGCGGCGCCGGGCAGCGCGAAGTCCCGCTGCACATCGATGGTCAGCAGGGCGGCGGAATCAGGATGGGGTTGCGTGTGGGGGTTCACGCCAGCCCTATCCGCCGGAAGCTTTCGTCCACGTAGCGCGTGTAGTACCCGTAGTCGAACAGCGAGGCCAGTTCGTCCCGCGATAGGTGCGCCGTGACCTCCGGGTCGGCGGCCAGCAGGTCCGCGAACGGGCGCCGCTCGCGCCAGGCGGTCAGGGCGTTGCGCTGGGCGAGCTTGTAGGCCTGCTCGCGGGCCAGCCCCTTTTCGATGAGGGCCAGGAGCACCCGCTGCGAGAAGACCACACCCTGGCCGGCCTCGATGTTCTCGCGCATGCGCTCCGGATAGACCTCCAGCCCGCGCATGATGAAGGTGAACATGTCGAGGATGTAGTCCAGGATAATGCAGGAGTCGGGCAGGACGATCCGCTCGGGGGCGGAGTTGCTGAGGTCGCGCTCGTGCCAGAGGGCCACGTTCTCGAGTGCCGTGACGGCGTAGCCGCGCATCAGGCGCGCGAGGCCGGCCACCCGCTCGCACTTCTCAGGGTTACGCTTATGGGGCATGGCCGACGAGCCGGTCTGGCCGGCGGCGAACGGCTCCGCCACCTCTGCCACCTCTGTGCGCTGGAGGTGGCGAACCTCGGTGGCGAACTTCTCCAGCGACGCGGCGACGACGGCCAGGGTGGCGATGAAGTAAGCGTGCCGGTCGCGCTGGACGATCTGGTTGCTCAACGGGGCCACAGCCAGCCCCAGCCGACTGCAGACGGCCTCTTCCACCGCCGGCGGGACGGTGGCGTGGGTGCCCACCGCACCGCTGATCTTGCCCACGGCCACGCCCTGCTTGGCCTCGGCCAAGCGGTGGGCCTGACGGCGCATCTCGTCCACCCAGACCGCCAGCTTCAGGCCGAACGTAGTCGGTTCGGCGTGGACGCCGTGAGTGCGGCCCATCATCAACGTGTCCTTGTACTCGACGGCCCGTTGTTCCAGGACGGCGGTCAGCGCAGCCACGTCGCGCTCGAGCAGTTCCGCCGCCTGCCTCAGCAGCAGGCCTAGCGCGGTGTCCTCGATGTCGTAGGAGGTGAGGCCCAGATGGACGAAGCGCGCCTCGTCGCCCAGGCTATCGGCCACCGAGCGCAGGAAGGCGGTCATGTCGTGATGCGTCTCGCGCTCGTATTCAGCCATGCGCTCTAGGTCGAAGGTCGCGCGCCGGATCTTGTCGATGGCCTCGCGGGGGACGACGCCCTGATCGGCCCAGGCCTCGCAGACGGCGATCTCCACGTCCAACCACTTTTGGGTCTTGTTCTGGGGCGACCAGATGTGCCCCATCTCCGGCCTGGTATAGCGGTCGATCATCTCTGCTCGGCTCCTCTTGCGATCACGCCCGGTAGTCCTCCCGCGGCGGCGAGAACACGTCGATGGCCACCGAGGCCTCCAGCGCGGTGACCTGGTGGGGTACGTCGGACGGCACCAGCCAGGAGTCGCCGGGGGAGAGTTCGCGCCGCTCATCACCCACCTCGAACAGGAGGCGGCCGCTGGCCAGGTAGCCGATCTGCTCGTGGGGATGGGAGTGGGAGGGCACGACCGCTCCCTGGGCCAAGGTCACTTCGATAAGCATCGTGCGTTCGCCGGCGGTCAACGTGCGGCGCACGACACCGGGCAGCATCTCCACTGGGGTGGCGGAGGAACGATGCACCAGCATAGCAACAACTCCCCGGGGCCGGCCGCGTCTGGGCTCCAGCCCCTTGCTATGCTACCGCTAGGCGCGAGTCGGCGCTAGGCGTCTTGACCAGCTAGTGGTGGTACGTTGGCCTTACTTCGAGCCGGTCCCAATGACGATCTGAGTCTTATCGTCCTCAGTGCCGGTAATGAATACCCAGGCGGCCCTGTCGCCGCCATCGCGGGTGTAGCTACCCCAGCCGACGTCCTCTACGAAGGATGTGTCCCACCAACGCTCTTCGTTCCAGCCGTTGTCGGGCATCTTATCCCTGTAGAAGTCGATGACGTCGTCCGCGGAGTCGTCAGTCTCGTACTCGGCCCAGCTGTTGCCTTGGTAGTCCTCGACGTCCAGGTCTTCTCCCAGCAGGGGCAAGGAATAGTCGCCTTCCCAGTCCCCGACCTTGTCGGCGCCGGGATAGATCGGGATGTCCTCAAAGCTGGCGCCGCCGTCGCCCGACGGCTCGGTTGTCTTGGTCGCCTTGGGCGTCTTGCTTGCCTCAGCGGTCTCGTCGGCCTCAACCGTCTTTGTGGCGGCGGGGGTCTCCGTCTCTCCGGCCCCGTTCTCCTTCTCGTTGTCGCCGCCGCCACCGCAGGCCGCCAGGGCAAGGGCCAACATCAGAACAATAAGTCCCAGGATCCATCGCAGTCTCAACTCGCACCTCCTCGAATCATGGGCCATTTTAGGGGGCCGGAGCGACCAGGGCAACCCTCGCCGCTAACTCAGTTCTCGTCGATAATCTTCCAGCACCCGGCGCACGGCGTCGTCGCTCAGTGCCAGGATCTGGGCGGCGAGGAGTGCGGCGTTGCGGGCGCCGTTCACCGCCATGCAGGCCACCGGCACACCGGGCGGCATCTGGGCGATGGACAAGAGCGCGTCGAGCCCGCCCATGGCGCCGGCGGCCAGCGGCACGCCGATGACGGGTGTCGTGGCGGCGTACGAAGCGAGGACGCCGGGCAGGGCAGCCGCCATGCCGGCGGCAGCGATGATGACCTGCACCCCGCGCTTGGGCGCCTCCAGGGCGAACTGGCGCGCCTTCTCCGGCGAGCGGTGAGCGGAGATGAGCTGGGTCTCGTGCTGGATGCCCAGCCGGTCGAGGGTGCGGGCGCACTCCTCCATGATGCCGGCGTCGGACTTGGAGCCGAGAACGATGACGACGGGAGGCATTAGTCGATCACCGCTTGCTGGCTGGGCGCGGCGATGTCTTTGCGATAGTGGCAGCCCGTAAAGTGGATGCGCTGCACGTTTCGATAGGCCTTCATCCGCGCCTCGTTCAGGTTGGCGCCGACGGCGGCCACCGTCAGCACGCGGCCGCCGCTGGTCACCACCGAGCCGTCTTCCGCCAGACGGGCGCCGGCGTGGAAGACGATGGCGTCCTCCACGGCCCCCAGCCCGACGATAGGATAGCCCGTCTGGTACTGGTCGGGGTAGCCCCCGGAGGCCATCACCACGCCCACGCAGGCTCCGTCGCTCCATTCCACCGCGACCTCGTGTAGGCGGTCGTTGGCCTCGGCCCAGAGGACCTCCGCCAGGTCCGACTTGAGGAGGGGCAATACGACCTGCGTCTCGGGGTCGCCGAAGCGACAGTTGTACTCCAGCACCTTCGGCCCGTCCTCGCCGACCATCAGGCCGCCGTAGAGCACACCGCGATAGGGCCGGCCCTCGGCCGCCATGGCGCGGACGGTAGGTTCCATGATGGCCGTTCGCACGGTCTCCGCCAGAGCTGCATCGTACCAGGGCGGCGGGCAGTAGGAGCCCATGCCGCCGGTGTTCGGCCCCTCATCGCCGTCGAAGGCGCGCTTGTAGTCGCAGGCTGAGAGCATCGGGATGACCGTCCGGCCGTCGGTGAAGGCGAAAACGCTCACCTCGCGGCCCGACAGGCGCTCCTCGATGACCACCGTGCGGCCGGCGTCGCCTAGCACGCCGTCGTCCATCAGCCGGTCGATGATCTGGAGGGCCTCGTCCTTGGTGTCAGGCAGGAAGGCGCCCTTGCCGAGGGCCAGCCCGCTGGCCTTGACCACCGGCACGCCGTCCCATCGCTCCAGGTAGGCGCGGGCATCGAGACGCGAGGTGAAGGACGCGCCGCGGGCGTGCGGGATATCGTGGCGGCGGCAGATGTCCTTCGAGAAGGCCTTGCTGGCCTCGAGCTCGGCGGCCGCGGCGGACGGCCCGAAGGCGGCGATGCCCTCGGCGTCGAGACGGTCCACCAAGCCCAGGGCCAGGGGATCCTCCGGCCCAACGACCACCAGGTCGATGTGGCGCTGGCGGGCGGCGCGAACGATGCCCTCGAGGTCGCTGGCCTTGACGGGCAGGTTGACGGCGATCTGGGCCGTGCCGGCGTTGCCCGGCGCGACGAAGAGGTCGGTGACGCGCGGGCTCTGGCGCAGCTTCCAGGCGATGGCGTGCTCGCGCCCGCCCCCGCCGACAAGAAGGATGTTCATGGCGACAGGAGTTCGGCCCTGATGCCTACTTCAAGTGCGTGCTGGTACATTCCGCGGTCGACGGTGAGCAGTTCACACCTCTCGATCTCGGCGGCTGCCAGGTACTGTGTATCATATGCCCGCCGAAGTTGGAAGCGGGTCGCGAGATCGAGAGCACGCCCGTAAATGGAGCGGTTCATCACCAACGTCACGGGCAAATCTACCAGGGTGGCCACAACTTCGGCCGCCTGCGGCAGGGTAAGCACGCCCTCAAAAGAGGCTTCTCGGATGACAGAAGTGCATTCGGCCAGGAACAGCGGTGGCGCCAGGAGACGCTCGCCCGATGCGAGAAGCTGGCGCCACGTGTCGCTGACATTGTTGGTCCGGTGGTGGGGCAAGAGCCAGGCAAGAGCAGCGCTGGCATCTATGCAGACCACCACGAACTAGTGCCCCTCGCGGGAACGTCGCAGCAACTCCACGACGTCAAAGCCGTGACCTAAGCGACGCCTGATGGCCTCGCGGTTCTCATCGACGCGCTTGATCAGGGCCTCGATCTCTTCTTTCGTCATTTTGGTTGCTTCCATCGTTGCACCTGGCTCTCTAACTCTTGCGCTCGGCCCGCCGGGAAGCTGATATCGCAGCGGGAGCGACGCCTCCTCCACGAACCACTGCCCGCCGACGCGTTGTCCCTTGAGCTTGCCCTCGCGCAGATAGCGGCGCACCTGCTCCAGGGAGCGGCCGAGGCGGCGGGCGGCCTCGGCGACGGTGATCATGCCTTCGAGGGAGAGCATAGCAGGTCAATGGTAGCAGGGAATGTTGTTGTTGTCAACAACGACACTCTCTAAAGGATGGCTTCGCGGATGTTGGCCAGGGCCTCGTCCAGCCCATCGCCCTGGCTCACGCAGCCGGGGATCGCGGAACAGACGACGGAATAGCCGCCGTCGGGCTCAGGCGAGAGGATCACCGTGAACTTCATGGCCGATCATATGATAGCACGCTCTGGGCGCGCCGAGACGTGGTGCACAGGGATGCGCGCGGCAGGGCGGGGCTACGAGGGTCATTGCTCCGGCAGTTCGAGCAGTCGCGCCGCCGTAAGGCCAACGTCCTCCATCCACGTCGCCAGGAACTCGGAGCCAAGTTGGTGCACATCCTGAGCCCGCTCGCATCTGGGATCAGATGTGATCCTCAGCCCGTGCTTTCTGAGAACCCGTTCAACGCTCGGAGTAGTAAAGCGCAGGCCAAACTGCCGTGCCTCCCTTTGCAGGCCCTGGCCTTCCGTAATCTCGCTTTCGAGCAGTTGGAGCGACACGTCGGGATACTGCGATCCAAGCACCAGCCCCTCTATTGCCCGTACCTGAGCCAGCATGAATGAGAAATGGAAAGGCAGGGCCTTCCTCATTGTGCAAGCAGCGATATCCTGCGATAGCTCCGCGTCATCCGGAAAGAGGTCTTCATAGCTCCTTGGCTCTCCCGAAGCTGCATTCATGAGTTCGAGGGTTCGCTCACATGCAAACGCGTATGCGTCTCCGCCAGGCTCAGACGACGCTTTTAAGATAGGGCGGACTAGTTCCGGCGTGGCTCGCCCTAGGGCACCTGCCATCAGGAAAATTGCCTTGAATGTCGCTATTACAGCGGCGGCAGGAGCTACCTTGGGGCCAAACAACAGATAGCGACGCTTCCAGGGCAGATACCCAAGCATGTGTGCAGCAACATAAGCCTGGAATCCGACTGTGGCTGTTGCCATGCCCCTACTCCCACTCAATCGTCCCCGGCGGTTTGCTCGTGATGTTCCGCCAGAGGCGGACAGGCTCCCACCACGCGGGCATCACTCCCACTCAATCGTCCCCGGCGGCTTGGAGGTGATGTCGTACACCACGCGGTTCACGCCCGGGACTTCGTTCACGATGCGGCTGGAGATGCGGCCCAGCACGTCATACGGCAGGCGCGCCCAGTCGGCGGTCATCGCGTCCTCGGCGGTGACGGCCCGGATGGCCACCACCTGGCCGTAGGTGCGGAGGTCGCCCATCACGCCCACGCTCTTGCTCTCGGTGAGGATGGCGAACGACTGCCACAGCTCACGGTAGAGCCCGGCGTGCTTGATCTCGTCCATCACCACCCAGTCGGCGGCGCGCAGCATCTCCAGCTTCTCGAACGTCACCTCGCCGATGATGCGAATGGAGAGGCCCGGCCCGGGGAAGGGCTGGCGATAGACCATCTCCTCGGGCAGGCCCAGGGCCAGGCCCACCTGGCGCACCTCATCCTTGAACAGATAGCGCAGCGGCTCGATAAGAGTGAAGGTCATCTCCTTGGGCAGGCCGCCCACGTTGTGATGGCTCTTGATCTTGGCGGCGGCGTTGGAGCCGACGGCCGATTCGATGACGTCGGGGTAGGTGGTGCCCTGCGCGATGTAGTCGACGCGGCCCAGCTTGTCCGCCTCCGCCTCGAACACGCGGATGAACTCCTCGCCCACCAGCTTGCGCTTCTCCTCCGGGTTCACGATTCCCGCCAGGCGGCGCAGGAAGCGGTCGGCGGAGTCGACGTGGATCAGGTTCATACGCATGTGGCGCCGGAAAGTGTCGACGACGCGCTCCGGCTCCTCGCGGCGGAGGAGGCCGTTGTCCACGAAGATGCAGATCAGTTGGTCGCCGATGGCGCGGTGCATCAGCGTTGCCGCCACGGCCGAATCGACGCCGCCGGACAGGGCGCAGATCACGCGGCCGTCGCCGATCTCGCGGCGGATGCGCCGCAGGCTCTCGTCGATGAAGCTGCCCGGGGTCCAGTCGCCGCGGCAGCCGCAGACGCGATAGAGGAAGTTCTCCAGGATGGCCTTCCCCTGGGGGGTGTGCACGACCTCCGGGTGAAACTGGAGGCCGATGACGCCGTGTTCGTTGCCCATGACGGCCACCGGCGAGTTGTCGGAGTAGGCCAGCGAGCGGAACCCGGGCGGCATCTCCACCACCCGGTCGCCGTGGCTCATCCAGACAGGCATCGAAGGCGGCAGGCCGGCGAAGATCGGCGCCTCGCGGTCGCCCTGGTAGATGACAGCGTGGCCGTACTCGCGCACGTCGGAGGGGGCGACGCGCCCGCCGAGCTGGTGGGCCAGGGCCTGCATGCCGTAGCAGATGCCCAGTACCGGCAGGCCGCTCTCGAAGACGTAGGCGGGCGCCAGGGGGGCATTCGAGTCGTAGACGCTGGCCGGCCCGCCGGAAAGGATGAAGCCCTTGGGCTGGAGACGCTCCACCTGCTCCCAGGGCGCGTCGTGGGGGACGAGCTCGCAGTAGACACGGCACTCGCGCACGCGGCGGGCGATGAGCATGCTATACTGCGAGCCGAAATCCAGGACCACCACGGCCTCCGGGCGGGCGGGAGCGACGGCGGGGGCCTCCTCGCTGGGCTGCTCACCCACCTTCTCGCGGGCGATCTCCAGGTATGTGGAGACCTCGATATCGTCGCTGGTGCGAATGCGGCGGCTGGGCTCGTCTGGCATGGGGGACTCCTTGGGGACAAGGGTAGCATCGGCATCAGGGGGCGTCAAGGAGGATCGAATGAAAGTGTCGATGGTCCGAGACTTTGTCACCCCGTAACTGTTCTGTGATTCTGTCACCTTATGAGGGAGCAGGTCACGTTGAACAGCAAAGAGCAGAAGCGAGCGATGGTGCTCACG
>Ga0315288_10000435_pt1 | contig 51987 bp, 32 predicted proteins | sample YL17G11_20_MG_FD_203454 | JGI IMG/M metagenome (GOLD analysis project Ga0315288, IMG submission 203454) | Sediment microbial communities from Yellowstone Lake, YNP, Wyoming, USA - YL17G11_20 | ecosystem: Environmental > Aquatic > Freshwater > Lake > Sediment | place: USA: Wyoming | collected... | reverse complement strand
TCGGTCCCCCCCATGCGGCCCCTCCTGGACTATCGCCCGATCACGTAGCTCGGTGCGGGCTCGACCTGGAGTGTGCGCAGATCGACCTCGGGTGGACGGCTGTAGGCCGGCACACGCGCCGCCAGGGCATCGAAGCCGAACAGATAGCCCGTTGACTTCGCGTTCTTCCCGCGGTTCCCAAAGCGAACGGTGTGCTTCCCGGCAGCCAGCGTGCGTATCCCGATTCCGTGGTCGGTTGGCTCGACCGTGGGCTCGTACATATCCCAGGCCGCGACCTCCTGACCATCGAGGATGGCGGCGTAGAGGCCGTAGTCGTGCGAGTGGACGACCTTGAACACCAGCTCCGCAGTGAGGGGCTCCGCGAGGTCGAACGTCACGTCCACCCACTGGCCTTCACTGTTCGGGCGGAACCAGAGCTGCCCTGCGCCGCTCGTGCCACCCACGGGCTGGAGCTCCAACGGGAAGGCTCCGGACTGCTTCGCGCCTCCGATCAGGTCCTCGCCTTCGCAGACGGTGCGGTCCACAATGGGCAACCGCTCCGGCCCAGGGGGCAGGGCCGGCCAGGGCTTGTGGGGCTCTGTCTGGTACCAGAAGGCAACTGATGACATCAGGTCATCGCGCTCGATGAAGCCGGAGCCGGTGCCATCCGGGAAGCCCTGGGACCCCTTGTGCTCGATCTCGACCCACAGCGAGCTGCGGAATGGTATGGGGTCCGTGATGTGGAACCGGTAGACGGTTCCGCGGTCGCCGGTGTCGAAGCCTTCCCACAGCGGGGCGCCGTAGAACGGGCCGTCGAACTGCCGGAAGCCCCATCCATCGCAGAAGTAGTCCTCGGTGCCTGTGCCACGGAGGCGCGGCTCCCGCTCACCATCGATGAAGAAGAAGTCATCGCCCTCGCCGTACCAGCCGGGCGAGACCATGTACACGCTCTGCACTGTGCCAACATAGTGGCCGCGGCCCCGTATGTCGGCGATCTCATAGTTCCGGCCCATGACGCAGGGGAACTCCTGCCGGTACATGGCGTGGAAGTAGGCCGTGTCGGCCGGCAGTGACTCATGCTTCTGCCAGTCGATGTAGTAGTAGAAGGCGTGACACGGCTTGTCCGACTCGTTGGTGACCGTGATCTTCGCCGACTTGCGAAAAGGCATGGGCCAGTAGCAGTTGCGGCCCCGACCTTCGCTCGAGACGCGCACCGGGATCGACCAGAATGGCTTGTCGATGCCGTGGCCCATGACGAAGAAGTCGCCGATGGGGCACTCGACGCTGGGGTGCGCCTCGCCGTCCCAGTAGATTCGTAGCGTGAGCAGCCGAGAATACTGGGCCGCTGCGTGGGCGATCGTGCACCAGATATGCCCTATCATCCCCGGCCCCTCAAGCTCCGCGAGCGTGAGCGTTCCGCCGGGGGCGATGGGGCGGGCATCGCCGTTGCCGGACTGCCAGTTCGGGTCCGATGACGAAGCCCGCTCCGCCTCGAAGTGCTTGAGCTGCTCCAGCCCCGCGAGGGGGTTCCCGAGGTCCACCTGCGCCTGCGCCACAGCGGCGAGCGCGAGAGCCACTACCACACAAAGCGCCATACGGGTCATTGCCGCACCGTCCTCTCTTGCCGCGCCGCCGGAGGGAGCCACGTGCGGTGAGTGGTTCCGCGACCAGTGGGGGAACCCCTGCACCGACACCCGGGCAGTAGGGCGCCATCGGGGCACTCAGGCGCCCGCCCAACGGAGCAGCACGACCTCCTCGCGCAGGTGCTCTCCCGTGGCCGTCGAGAACCGCGTCCGGAAAAGGTCGATGCCCAGCACCGTGTATCCGACGGACTCGGCGATCTCAGCGAGCAACTGGCCTGTACGGATCATCACGCGCAGGTAGGAGGCTTGGTCGCCCACAACGTACGCGAGGCGAGCCCCCGGTCGGAGGACGCGCCGAAGGCCCATGAAGTGTCGCTTCATCCCGCCAAAGTAGAGCTTCGTGAGCCGAGCGTACATGCGCTCGAACCCGGAGGTCTTGCCCAGCTCCAGGCGGCGCCGCTCGATCTCGTCAGCGATGCGCGCTATGCCCTCGTGGGAGGCGACCAGCTCGTCGTCTGCGTCGGCCCGGTACACGCCTCTGGTGTTTGACCGGACCAAGTGCTTCTTCATGGCTCGGAGATCGGACCTTGTCGCGAGGAAGCCCAGCAGGACCGACTCCAGGCGGGTTGTCCGCGTGTAATCCTTCTCGTTCGGATAAGGCGGCGAAGTTATCACCGCGTCGATCGAGCCCGCCGGCAGGACCTCGGCCACGGCACGGGAGTCCGCGAGGTGCGCCGTCGCGGCCACGTGCGCTAGGCCAGCTAGGTCCTGCAGATCGCGGCCCATCTGCTTCACGCCCGCCAACCAGGGGCCTACCGCCGCGGCATCGGGCTTCGGGGGGCCGACCCCGACCTCCGGGCCGAACTTCAGGTTGCTCGCGCTGGCGACAACCGCCGATGCCAGGGCCAAGCGCTCGTGGTCCTGGTACCGCAAGCCCTCTTGGCGCGCCATGCAGTCGCAAAGCGTCAGCACCTTGTGCAAGGGCAAGGGCGAGATGCTATCTGTGAGGAGCAGCCTCGACTGCTCGTCCCCGAGAGCCCGCAACGGCTCCTCGGGCAGTACCTGAAGACAGCCCTCGAAGATGGGCGGTTCGTCCTCGAGCCCCGCTGCAGCGAGTCCCGCCCTTGCGTCCGCGGCGACCTGGGCGGCGTGTGTGACGAGCCCCCGCGCGTCCGGCGTCCAGTCGACCTTGACGCGGCTCGCGAAGTGGGCCATCGGGTTCGCCTCGACGCCCACGCTCGGGATACCGAGCTTCTTGCATTCGACGAGGGTGGTACCCGTTCCGCAGAAGGGATCGAGCACAGTGTGCCGTGGCCCCAGGCCGAACCGTCCCACGTAGTCCCGAACGAGGTGAGGCGGGAACGACAGGACGAAGCGGTACCACTCATGGGCGCTGCGGTCTGTGGGGAGTACCCGATTCGCCGCGGCTTGCACTGGCTGCTCCCATTCGCAGTGATGGGCCACCCTCAGGCCCGCGGCCAGTGTACTCTCCCCCCACCTGTGGATCAACATAGGGCGCGCCGGGCTGGCGCACCTCACTGGTGGTCGCGGACGGTCTCGAAGAAAGCCAGGATGTTCCGCAAGGGGCAGTCGAAACTGATGGCGTTCGATGCGCGGATGACGAGCCCGCCGTCGTACCCGCACTCCTCGACCAGGCGGTTCGCTTCGGCGCGGCAGTCCTCGGGCGTCCCGAAGGGGAGCGTGCGCTGGACGCTGCCGCCGCCATGCAGGACGATGTCTCTGCCGTACTCGCGCTTCAGCCACACGGGGTCGATGCACTCGGGCTGTACGGGGTCGATGACGTTGAACCCGATGTCGATGAGGTCCGGCAGGATGGCCCGGATGTCGCCGTCGCTGTGGATGAAGACGAATAGGTCGGGGTTGATCGAGCGGCAGCCGGCGATGAGTCGGGCAAGGCGCGGCTTGTCGATGCGCCGCCACGCCTCGGGGCCCATCATGACTCGGTCCTGCATGGCGATGTCCCCGCCGATGGCGAGCATATCGATCCCGGCCCGCACCATCCGCCGCGCCATCTCGCCATACAGCGTGAAGACGCGATCATAGAGCCCCTCGACGAAGGCTGGAGCCAGCAGATAGTCCGCCAGCAGGTTCTCGAGGCCGCGCAGCTCCCACGCCGTCTTGAACGGCATCGTGATCCCGCCGGTGACGAACAGGCCCGCATCCTTCTGCCGCCGGATCTGGCCCGCGAGGTCGGGGCTCTCCATGAGCCGTTCCGGACCGGGGAAGTCGCACTCATCGGGGCTGTCGGCGCCGACCAGCGGGCCGGAAAGCCACTCGACATACCTCCCGTCGCGCCCCTTGCGGCGAACGACCCCCCAAGCGTCCCCGAACACGTCCGGCTCATGGAAGACGTATCGTGCACCGGCATAGGGGCAGTCTCCGGTCAGCTCGCCATCCGTGCGCGCCTCGAACTCCGCGAAGTCCACACCGATGCCAATGCCGCCCCAGCCCTCGGCGCCAAGCAGTCGGCAGACCTCGGCCAGCGAGTCGGTCGCGAAGTGAGCCATAACCATCCGGTCGACCTCGGGCCGCGCCGCGTACACCGTTGGGATCCGGTCGGGGCGCTCGTGGTGCATCGTCGTCAGGATCCGCTCCCTCGGTGTCATCGCGTGACCCCTCCCCATCCGTCGCTCCAGGCGCGGCCATCGATTCCCTCTCATCCCCTCCCACCCCTGCCCACGCGTAGGAGCGGCTTCAGCCGCGATGCCCCGGCCCGAGCCCCTGCTATCGGGACTGAAGTCCCTCCTACGGGGGGTGATGGGACGGTCTCGGAGGAGATTCCGCTCTGGGCGTCGCATCCTCAGAGAGCATGTCGCCGGCCCGGACGGGCGCTAGTGGAGGTACTCGATGTCTGTGACGTTGCGCGAGCGTGCGATCAACGCTCTGCTGCTCAAGCCGCCAATCCCGGGCCTCGTTCCCGCGATGGAGCTGGAGTTCCAGCTCACCATGGAGAGGTTCGGCCGCGACTACCACTCCTCGCAAGACTACGCGGGCGCGGGGGACGATGAAGCGCGGAAGGCTCTGTTGCGCGAGGACGCGGAGCTCTACATCGATAGCTGCCGCGCCTATGACCTCGCATGCATGATCCTCCCACTCCACCTTGGCAATCCCGCGCTGTCCAACGCCGAGCGCGCCAAGGAGCTGATCGGCACCATCCGCGAGCGGTCGGGCGACGAGTTCCTGATGATGTGCCACGGTGACGCGACACTCAGCCTGCCCGACGGGAACTCCATGTGGGACCTAACGGCGCGGATGGCGGATGACAAGCAGGGGTTGCTCGCCGACCTGGACCGGTGGGTGGACAACATGCTGGCCGAGTCCGAGCGGCTCGTGGCGGCCAGCATCGAGGCCTTTGCGCAATGCGCCGACTACTGCTACAACACGGGCCCGTGGTGCTCGCCGGCGATGTTCGCCGAGTTCGTGACGCCGTTCCTCAAGCGCCTGACGGCGGGGCAGCGAGAGATGGGCGCCTTCGTGGTGAAGCATACGGACGGCAACATCATGCCGATCCTCGACCAGCTCGCCGAGTGCCGGCCCCACGGGCTCCACTCGCTCGACCCGCAGGGGCGTGTGGACATCGCGGAGGTGAAGCGGCAGATCGGCGACCGCGTCTGCCTCATCGGGAACGTGAACTGCGGCCTCGTGCAGACGGGCACGGAGGAAGAGGTCATCGAGAGCGCACGATACGCTCTGGAGCACGGCATGGCCGGCGGCGGGTTCATCTTCGCGCTGAGCAATGTGGCGTTCAAGGGCATGCCGCTGGAACGGTACGAGCTGGTGCAGCGCGTTCGGCATGAGTACGGAGTCTACGCGTAGGGGCGCTGCTTGCCGCGCCCAGGAAGACATCAAGGGAGTGTTGACCATGTCAGAGGCAACCGGGCGGGTCCGCATCGTTGAGAAGGCCCTCGAGGCCGGGAACGGTATCCTACGCTGCGATCCCGCTTGGGTCGCGCGCAGCTTCCTCCCGGCCGGCCGGCGGCTGGGCCTGCTGGAGGACCAGTACGACGTCGGCGAGCGGGGCGAGATCTCGGAGCGCTGGCTCTGTTCGACGACGAAGGCGGCCAACGCCATCGGGCCGGAGGACGAAGGGCTGAGTTACATCCAGCTCCCCGACGGCGGGAAGATGCTCCTGGCCGAAGCGGTGACCGTCGCGGGCCCGATGATCATCGGGGGCGACTACGCGAAGGCCCATGGCAACACCCTCGGCCGCCTCGCGAAGGTCTACGACTTCGCCTGCCGCATCCCCTACCACATCCACCAGCGGAAGCAAGACGTGGCGAAGCTTGGCCGGAACTCGAAGGAGGAGGCCTACTACTTCCCCGAGGGCGTCGACCTGGGCGCGCACCCGGAGACATTCTTCGGCGTGCACCCCTACATCGTCCGCGAGGGCAAGCAGGACATCCTGCTGCCGTACCTCCAGGACTGGAGCGATGACCGGATCCTCATGCACTCCCGCGCGTACCTCCTCGTTCCCGGCGAGGGGTTCCACCTGCCCTCCGGCGTGCTCCATGCGCCGGGCACCGCGGTGACCATCGAGCTGCAGGAGGACTCAGACGTGTTCGCGATGCTCCAGGCCCTCGTCGGCGGGAAGATCATCTCGAAGGACCTGCTGTTCCACGACGTGCACCCGGACGACCAAGCGGCGAAGGGCGAGCGCGCGGTCCTCGACCAGGTCGACTGGGAGATCTCGGGCGATCCGTTCTTCTACGAGAACCGCCACACCCCGCCCGTGCTCGTCGAGTCGACGCGGCAAGCCGGTGGCGAGGAGTGCTGGATCTACTACAACACCGCCAAGTTCAGCGGGAAGCGCCTCGTGGTCCAGCCGGGCAAGACCTTCACCTCGACGGAGAAGGGCGTCTACTCGATCCTCGTCCAGCAGGGCAAGGGGACATACGGCGGGCTGGAGATCGAGGCCGGCAACCTCGGGCTGGACGAGCTGGTGGTCAGCCACGCGCGCGCGACGCAGCCGCTGGAGGTCGTGAACACCGGCACCGAGCCCCTGGCCGTCATCAAGTTCTTCGGCCCGGACATCAACCTGGACGTGCCGATGCTGCCGAAGTACCCGGGGTAGGCAAGGCGGGTCTTAGCCGAGGTAGGCGTCCTTCTCGTGGTCCGGCTCGTGGCCTTTGAGTGTGCTGTCCTTCGTCCAGATGTGCACCACTGCGCCCAGGCTACCGTGCTTTCCCTTGAGTCGTCGCGCCTCCTCGATGACCTGCGCGTCGACTAGCCCCAGTCGGAGCGGCCCGGCGAACCGGTCGGGGAAAACGTCGAGAAGCGACACCAACTCCTCAAGGCCCTGGGGGGGCAGGACGACCCACGGCCGCCCCTCGTTGACGCTGCCCGTCACGTCGTCCTTGAGCCTGATGGCCAGCTTCCTTCGTTGACGCCCGCTGCGCACATCCGCGATGTGGTTGCCGACCTCGAGGATGCACCCGATGGTGACGAAGAAGCTGCACCCGTCCTGGACACCCTTCCCGAATAGCGACTTGATCCGCGCGACACATTCATCCGACGAGGCCCCAGGGACATCGTACAGCTCCAGGAGGTAACTCGTGTCCACGACGTAGATCCGGCTCACGCAAGCGCCTCCAGCCACTCGCGCATCTTGCGCTGATGCTCCTCCTCGGAGTCGCTGGACAGGTACTGGTCGATCACGCGCCGAGTGACCAGGTCCCCCAGCTTCCCTCGCTCGGCGAACTCGATGAACCGAGGCATGTCCTTCAGCCGCACGAGCCTTGACGTGCCATCCGGGGCATCTCGCGTGCAGACTACCACCGCCCCGAGTCTGTCACCCGTGAGCGCGTCGAGCGTGGCTGGGTTGTGCGTCGTGGCGAGAACGTTCAGCCGCCGCTCCTCGGCGCACTCGTAGAGCGCCTGCACCAGGACCTGCACGCGGCTCGGATGGAGACCGTTGTCCAGCTCCTCGATGACGATGCGCGAACCCTCTTCCGCGGTCTCCAGCGCCGTCAGAACGGCCAGGCACCTCAGGGTCCCATCCGACAGCATCCTGGCGTCGAGCATCGGCCCGTCCCCATTCTGTCCGAAGCCGAAGATGACATCGTTCAGCTCGGTGGAGACGAAGTCGATCTCGGTGAACGGCTCCTGGGGAACTTGCCGGATGCGCTCCTGGAGCCGTGCAAGGACCTCCCCCGTTCCGCCGCCCTGTTTGCTCAGCGAGAAGAGTACGGCGGACAGGTTAGCGCCGTTCCGCGCCAGTGGCTGGTCGGCGATTCGCTCATAGTCGCGCATGGCCTTCGGGTCGGGCTCGAACACAAACGACGCACGGAGATGATCCCGAAGCGTGCCAACGAGTTCGGAGCATTCCTCCGCTTGGTCGTTGTCTGTGGCAAATGCGTCGTATTGGGACAGCGCGGACCGGTCGGAACGGATGCGTGCGGTCGGCTTGTTGCCACCGCGCCTGAAGTTGTCGTAGCGTACAGTGACGAAGTCATCCGGCCGACTACCTTGCGGCGCCTGCGTCGCCAGAATGTCGCGGAACTTCCCGCGTTCTCGCAGCACGAGCCGCTCGCGGGTGATGCGGGGCGTCGGGCGCGCCGCGACCGACACCTCGTAGCGGAAGGGCTGGCTCACAGTGTCGCGGAACCTGGTCGCCGCCCCGAAGCCCAGGGCGAAACTGTCCCTACCTTCCCGCGGGCAGGCTTCGAGTCCACCCCTTATCTCCAGCGCACCCGCGTACCCCCTGCCGATGTCCGCTATCTCGTGTAGAGGCCGACCATGAGCGACCTGCGCAAGAAGCTCTACCCCCTCGATGAGGTTGCTCTTGCCGGAGCCGTTCGGCCCGATGAGGATGGTGACCGGCTGGAGCAGGTTGAGCTCGGCCTCGGCAAACGACTTGAAATCGCGGAAGTGGTGCATCCACCCAGTCTCCACAGCGTCTCAGACTGAAAAGCCCCGCGGACCGCCGCCACAGCCCTCGCGCGGTCCCCGACAACAGGGTACCACCGGCGCGGACACGTCCGCCGGGCCCGTCACACTATCCGTTCACCATCCGGCCACATCTCACCTCGTCACACGGGCCCCGGTCCCCGCGCGGGGCCCTCGCACCTCAGTTCAGATTCCGCACGCCGCGAGGTAGTCGCGGCTTACGCGAAGGTCGAGGAGGGGGTCGCGGATGTGGGTGTCTTGCTCGACGCAGAAGGGGCCGGTGTAACCGCGGGCGAGGAGGGCGCGGGAGACGGCGGCGTTGTCGAGCCCGATGTTCCCCGCGCCTAGCTCGCAGAAGCGCCCGCGCTCATACCAGGCCTCCGCCTCACGCTCCGCCAGCCAGTCCTTGAAGTGGACCTGCACGATCCGGTCGCAGTACCGATCCGCGATGTCCACGGCATCCCCGCCGGCAGCGGCCAGGTGGGCGGTGTCGAAGATCAGGCCGGCCTCCGGGCACGCCGCGAGGAAGCGCTCAAGCTGCTCCTGCGTCTCCACTGGACTGCCCAGGTGATTGTGGACGGCGACCGTAACGCCGTACTTCCCGCACGCCCCAGCCTGCTCGCCGACCTGGCGGCAGTACGTGTTGAGGTCACGTCCGGGCACATCGGCCCAGATGTAGGCACAGCCGAAGGCGGCCGCCCAACGGATCGTCGTCCCGACATTCGGCCCCTGGACGGTGGCCCATCGCATCCCGAGTCGGCGGAAGGTCGCGGCGGCATGAATGACCTCGGCCTCCGTCGAGCCCGAGAGCCGCTCGAGGCCGCCGTAGCCGATGGCCTTCAGGCGCGTCAGGCGATCCGCCAAGTCGAACATGCCGCCGTAGTAGACATTCAGGCCGTAGTCGGCGACGAGGACATCCAGCGCCATCGGGTCACTCCCTGTCCTGTGGTCGGTGTTGCGGGCCTACCGCTGGCTGCGATGCGCGCCCCTCACCCGGTATCGTCGGACAGCCGTCGTCCGATACCGACGTCCTCGTATCCTGCGCCACGAGCAACTTACTCTCGCCCGCACAACGTCGGGCCGCCTCGTCGAAGACTCCACCAGCCAGAGCCTCGCTCGTCACATCCCTGTTCCCGATGAGCCGATACGCCCCTTTGCCCCCCGCCCGGTCTCCACTGGCTTGCCCCAGCGGCATCCCGGGACGCACCGCCCAGTCCCAAGCCACGCGTATTGCCCGCCGAACGAGTCGCCTATCTGGCAACCGGCTCTGCGCCAAAGCATGGTGCGCCCAACGCCCAGCCATCGATGAACTCACGTCTGAATACGAAGACCCATTCACCCTCATACCTGCTGCTTCGCAGGTCTCCCGCACTGTACCTCCCCAAACTTATGGGTAAGGATCAGCCCAGAGGGAGAGGTGGAGGGGCACTCAGTCCAAGTCGTCCGGCGACGCCAGCTCGCCCTTCACCGCCGATGCTGCCGCCACGTACGGGCCGGCCAGGTATACCTCGCTCCCCTTGGCGCCCATGCGCCCCACAAAGTTGCGGTTCGTCGTGGCCACAGCGCGCTCGCCCGCGGCGAGGACGCCCATGTGCCCACCCAGGCACGGGCCGCACGTCGGCGTGCTGACCGCGGCACCGGCGTCTACGAAGACGTCAACCAACCCCTCCCGGATGGCCTGCTTGTAGATCCCCTGGGTACCGGGGATGACGATGACGCGCACATCCCGGTGGACCTTCCGGCCGCGGAGCACGTCCGCGGCGGCGCGCAGGTCCTCGATCCGGCCGTTCGTGCAGGAACCGATGACGCTCTGGTCGATCCTCACGCCTCGCGCTTCGCTGACGGGCTTCGCGTTCTCCGGGAGGTGAGGGAACGACACCTGCAGATCCACGTTCGCGAGGTCGATCTCCATCACCTGGGAGTAGTCGGCATCCGGGTCACTCTGGTAGTAGACCGGCGTCCGGCGCGCGCGTCCCTGGCAGAACTCCCGAGTGACGCCATCGGGGATGAAGATCCCGTTCTTTGCGCCCGCCTCGATGGCCATGTTGGTCATGGTGAAGCGATCGGCCATGGTCAGGCTCGCGACGGCGTCGCCGCCATACTCCATCGCGGAGTAGAGGCACCCGTCCACACCCGTCTTGCCGATAATGTGGAGGATCAGGTCCTTGCCGGTCACGTACTTCCGCCGCGTGCCGGTCAGCAGGAAGCGCATGGTCTTCGGCACCATCAGCCACGTCTCACCCGATGCCCACGCGCAGGCCAGGTCCGTGCTGCCCATGCCCGTCGAGAAGGCGCCGATCGCGCCGTAGGTGCACGTGTGCGAGTCGGCCCCGATGACGACATCGCCTGGTACTACGACCCCCTCGTCGGGCAGCAGGACGTGCTCGATGCCCGCGCGGCCGACCTCCCAGTAGAGCGAGAGGTCTTGCTCGCGGGCGAAGTCGCGCATCATCTTGCTCTGCTCCGCGGCTTTGATGTCCTTGTTCGGGGTGGAGTGATCGGGCACGAGGACGACGCGGTCCTTGTCGAAGACCCGCTCGACCCCGATCTTCCGGAACTCCCCGATCGAGATGGGAGCGGTGATGTCATTGGCCAGGGCGATGTCAACTTTCACCATGACGAACTCGCCCGGGCGTACACGATCCTTGCCCGCGTGGGCGGCCAGGATCCTCTCTGTGATGGTCATTCCGGCCAATGGAGACACCTCCGAAGCAAACAACGATCCGGGACCGCGCAGTCACGGTCCCGGATCGTGGTCGTGTCCGTCAGCGTGCTGCGTGCGTTGGCTCTACATGTCCTCAAGCCAGGGCATGCGATCGCGAAGCTCGCCGCCCACCTGCTCGATCAGCGTCTCGCTGCTCTGCTCCCATAGGCGCTTGAACACGGGGCGGCCAGCCTGGCACTCGAGGATCCACTCGCGAGCGAACTCACCGTCCTGGATCTCGCGGAGCATCTCGCGCATCTCGTCGCGAACGTCCTCGCTGATGATGCGCTTCCCGCGGGTCATGTCTCCGTATGCGGCAGTGTTGGACACGCGCGATCGCATGCCCGCGATGCCGTACTTGAAGACCATGTCCATGATCAGCTTGACCTCATGGCAACACTCATAGTATGCCATCTCCGGCTGGTAGCCGGCCTCGACGAGGGTGTCGAACCCGGCGGTGATCAGCTCGGCGAGGCCGCCACAGAGGACCGCCTGCTCACCGAAGAGATCAGTCTCCGTCTCCTCGCGGAACGTGGTTTCGATCACCCCGCCGCGCGTGCCGCCGATGGCCTTGGCGTACGCCAGGCCGATCTCCCGCGCGTTTCCGGTGTGGTCCTGGTAGATCGCCAGCAGCGAGGGCACCCCACCGCCCTTGAGATACTGGTCGCGAACAAGGCTGCCCGGCCCCTTCGGGGCCACCAGAACCACGTCGATGTCTGCCGCGGGCCGTATCTGGCCGAAGTGGATGTTGAACCCGTGGGAGAAGAAGAGGGCGTCGCCCTCACTCATGTGCTGCTTGACCTGGGTCTCATAGACCTTGGCCTGGACATGGTCTTCGGTAAGGATCTGCACGATGCTGCCGGCGGCGGCGGCCTCCTCAGTCTTCATGACCTTCTGGCCGTCTTCCTCCGCCAGCCTCCATCCCCGCGAGCCCGGCACGTCGGCGACGACAACCTGGCAGCCGGAGTCCTTGAGGTTCAGGCCCTGCGCCCGGCCCTGGATCCCATAGCCAATGATCGCGATCGTCTTACCTTTGAGAGCCTGCATGTTCGCATCGTCGTCGTAGTACACTTTCGCCATCGTCGTGGGTCCTTTCGCGCCCGCTACTCCCGGGGTCATTGTCGCGCGGCGACTGGCACTTCCCAAGGCGACGTCGCGCGGTCCTCCACGCTGCGGCGGGTTCACTATCGTATCACGAAGCCGGCCTCGGTGCGACCGCGCTCGCGACGTACGTGGGAGAGGGCGCGAGGCCCGTCCGCCGAACTGACACCCGGCCTCGCTGTGGTGGAGACGGCCGGAGAGGATCTGCCGGATCGTGACTCGACGAGAACGCATACTCGCCACATTCGCCTTTGGGACGACCGACCGAGTCGCGTACGACCTGATGGAGTCGGGAGTCTGGCCGGAGGTGATGGACTACTTCAGAGCCGTGCACGGCCTCTCTGAACCGCCCGACGTGTGGGACTTCCTCGACACGGACTGTCGTTGGCTCTTTCCGGCGTACCACGGGCCGCAGGGGACGCCGCCCGCGGAGAACCTGCCCGAGGGCTGGTGGGGAACCTACTCGGACGCGGTCTACCAGCGCCCCCTCGCGCACGCCGCAACGATCGCCGACGTCGAAGCGCACACATGGCCGGACCCGACCTGGTGGGATCCTCCCGACGCGGAAGAGGCGCGACGCCGGTGGCCGGACCATGCTCTCGTGATGGCAACGGGATGGGTGCCCCTATTCTGTGGCGCCTGCAACGCGTTCGGGATGGAGGCCGCGCTGGAGAGGATGGCCGGACAGCCGGAGATCGTCGACGCGTTCATCGCCCGGCAGCACGACTTCTGCATGGAGCTGCTCCGCCGACTGCTGCCCACCGCCCAGGCGCATTGCGACGTCTGTTGGCTCGGCGATGACTACGCCAGCCAGGACGCGCTGATCATGGGACCTGAGCGCTGGCGCCGCATGATCAAGCCGCGGCTGGCCGAGCAGGTGGCGCTGGTCCGCCGCCACGGTCTTCCGGTGCTCTTCCACTCCTGCGGGGCCATTCGCGCGATCATCCCCGACCTCATCGACATCGGCGTCAACGGCCTCCTGGTCTTCCAGACATCGGCGCGTGGGATGGACCCCGAGTCCATCGCTCGCGACTTCGGGGGCCGGATGGCGTTCTACGGTGGGATCGACGCGCAGCGGTTGCTGGTCTTCGGCACGCCGGACATGGTCAGAGCCGAGGTCGCCCGGAACGTCCGCGCCTTCGCCGAGTGCGGCGGCTATATTGTCGCCAACTCACACTGGGGGCTTGCGAACATACGTGGCGAGAACATCGTCGCGATGTGCGAGGCCGCGCGCGGGGATGCTACTTCCCGCCCCAGGGCTCCGTGTCGATGAGGTTGTCCTTGATGACGTGGCCGGCGTCCGGCGCGGCAACGATGGCCTCCTCCGCGTTGTGACGGAGGATGTTGCCGGTGACGATCCACGACTGGCACCCGCGGCCGAGCACGAGGGCAGACTTGTGCTGCGTCGTGGGCGGGTACCAACTGAACACCTGGTTCCCCGAGAAGATCGTGTCATGTGCGTCGTAGGCGACTACGGCGGAGTATTCCCGGAAGTTGCCTTCCGAGTTCGTGTGGATCGTGTTGCCGATGAGGATGTTGAAGCGGTTCCACTGATCCGGCGTCTCCGGGTTGCCAATGATGATCCCGCTGGTGCGGCTCTGCTCGAAGCGGTTGTTCTCGATGCGGTTGTAGTCCGATCCGGGGCCGAGTGTCATCGCGACATCGTTGCCCCAGTGGTAGTTGAGGCCGTAGCTGCCCGCCGAAGAGTGGATCAGGGCCGCGCCGGTCTTGGGCTGCTGCTTCCAGCAGCCGAACTGGTTGCCGATGATGTAGAAGTCGTTGTTGTAGAAGCTGCGAAGCTGCTCAACCCGGTTGTCGATGAAGTGACAGAAGAGCACCGAGTTGCTGGACATCGGCGTCTCGGCCTGTCCGTCGTAGCGGATGCCGTTCTCGGCGAAGCCGGAGATCCGGCAGTACCGCACGGTGTTCGAGCTGGACTGGCCCGAGTAGAGGATGCCGGTCGACGCCGTGCCGTCCCCAGTGACCATGAGGTCGGAGACCGTGCAGAATGCCGCATCCGCGAACAGGAACGCCGGTCCCTCACCGGCCCGGTGCACCACTGTGTTCCACCCGGAGCCAACGACATTGACATGGTTCGCGCTGCGGGCAACCAGCGGCGCGTCGACCGTGTAGGTGCCGGGCCCCAAGCGGATCGTGCGGCCGTCGGGGGCCTCGAACGCAACTCGCAGCTCGTCGGGTGAGGTGACGATGGCTTCATCACCGGTCCCTGCGCCGACGGCGAGGAGGAGGAATAGGCAGGCACACAGGTGCAGTCGGAGCATCTCGGTCCCTTCCTGTACCGGGCGTGGACGGCCTGAGGAGCCGCGTCCCTCACCCCAGCCCTCTCCCAAGAGGAGAGGGGGCCGTCCACCTCGCCCTCCGGAAGAGGTCGGCCGAAGGCCGGGTGAGGCAGCAGTCCTGACGCTGCGGCCGGCATTACGGCAGGTCCTGCCCCGGGCTCAGCTACTTCTGCGGCGGCAGGAGTTGTAGCTCCCAGATCGTCGGGCCTTCGGTGGCCTGGAGTATGTTCAGGCGCACAACCTTGGCTTTCACAGGCTGGAATGAGACCTGGCAGTCGGTGCCTATGCGCTCGCCCTTGTAGAACGTTCGCCACGCGTCTCCCTCGCCAAACTGCAGCTCCCACGACTGGACGCGGTCGAACGCCTCGCTGATGAAAGCCTTACCGATCTCGCACTCCTTGCCTAAGTCCACCTCAAGCCAGGCCTGGTGGACGCCCTGGTCTGTCGCCCACCGAGTGTCGGGATTGTCGTCCAACGCGGCAGGGGGGCCGTAGACCGGCATGTTCTGGAAGACGTTGGACGCCGTCGCCGGCTTCCCGTAGGCCACAGACCTCGACGGTACCCGCGGGACGGGGACGTCGCTCGCGGGCCGGTCCAACCGGAGGGCGACGATGGTGTCCAGGTCCTGCATGTCCTGCTTGCGGACCTGTACGACGAGCCCCTCATCGCTCTGGCGGAACCGGGCGGCGCCGCCGGTGACGACGCGGCAGCTCACGACGCGGGCTGCGAGAGGGGGAAGCTCGGCGCGCGGCGCGCTGGGGCTCAGGAGGTGCAGGTAGACCGTGTTGCCCTTGCACGTCGCGGCTCCCCACTGCCCAGGGCGGAACGGGCCGCCCCGAGTGCCGTAGATCGTCTGGCCATATTTGCGGAGCCATGCCCCGATCTCGCGGAGTCGGTCGGCCTGTCCGGGCTCGATCTGCCCCAAGGGCGTGGGCCCAACGTTGAGGAGGAGGTTCCCATCCCCGCCGGCGCAGCGCACGAGGGTGTCGATGCACTGCTTGAGGCTCTTCGTGTTGTCGTTCGGCCGGTAGGCCCATTGGTCACCGATCGTGATGCACGATTCCCACGGCCGCGTCGTCTGGAACGTGCCGATGGTCTGCTCCGGAGTGTCGAAATCGGCCGGCAGGCCGCATCGGTTATTGATGATGATGTGCGGCTGCAGAGCGCGAACGACCGGGAAGAGCGCTTCCGCGCCGTAGTCCTGGGCGTTGCCGCTCAGCCCGTCGAACCACAGGATGTCCACACGCCCGTAGTTGCGCATGAGCTCTCTGATCTGCCGGTGGAAGTAGTCCACGTAGCGCGAATGGTTCGCCGTGAGGAAGTCGGGATGGTGCCAGTCCGCAGGGGAGTAGTAGAACCCCAGCCGGATCCCCGCCCGGTGGCAGGCGTCCGCGAGCTCTCGGACCACATCTCGGCCGAAGGGTGAGTTGGTGATCTTGAAGTCCGTGTACTGGGAGTTGAACATCGAGAAGCCGTCGTGGTGCTTCGTCGTGAAGACGAGGTACTTCATACCAGCGGACTTCGCCAGAGCGACCCACTCATCGGCATTGAAGAGCTTCGGGTCGAACCGCTGGTAGAGGGTGTCATAGTCGGCCAGAGGGATCTGTCCGGTGCCGCCAACGCCCGGGCGTTCGCCGCCCCGGGACCAACTGATCTCCGTTCCGCGGATGGAGACCGGCCCCCAGTGGATGAACATCCCAAAGCGCGCCTCGCGCCACCAGGCCATGTCATCCGCGGAAGCGTGGAACGGATCGGGGGCCTGGCCCGAGACGGCAGGGGCCGAGCAGAGTGCTGCAAGCGCCAGCGATAGCGAGGTACTCAGGGCTCGAGGCATCCAGGTCACATCCCGTTCGTCGACGTCGCGCCGCTCAGTGCCGCACGCACCGCGTCCGCGAGCTGGTGGATCGTGTAGGGCTTCATCAGGAAAGCGTCGAGTCCCTGCTCGCGGAGCCGAGACGGGTCCACCAGGTGGGCGAAGCCCGTGAGCAGCAGGACTCCCACGTCGCCGCGGACCTCCTTGATGCGCTTCGCCAGCTCGATGCCGGTCATGCCCGGCATCGTGTGGTCAGTGACCACGATGTCAATGGAGTCGGGCGCGGCGAGGAACGCGGCCAGAGCCCCGGAGCTGCTCGTGTGGGCTGCGACCGCGTAGCCGAGCGACGTAAGCATCCGCTGGAGCATTAGCGCCAGCACCTCCTCATCGTCCACGACCAGGACCCGCTCGTCGCCCCTCGGCGGCGGAGCGCTGCCGTCTGAGTCATCGACGACGACATCGGCCGTACAGGGCAAGTAGACGCGGAAGGTGCTGCCTCGGCCCGGCTCGCTGTAGGCGGTGATCGCCCCGCCGTGCCCGGCGACGATCCCGTGCACCACGGCGAGGCCGAGGCCGGTGCCCTCCCCATGCCTCTTGGTGGTGAAGAAGGGATCGAAGACGCGCCGGCGGGTCTCCTCGTCCATCCCGCAGCCCGTGTCGCTCACGGTGAGGCGCACGTAGTCGCCCCTCGCCAACCCGCCGGGCGCGGGCTCCCCACCGTTGACCCGGAAGGGCTCGAGCCGGACGTCGAGCACGCCACCCGCTTCGCGCATGGCATGTTGGGCATTGGTGCAGAGGTTCATGATGACCTGGTGGACTTGGGTCGCGTCTGCGAGAGCAGCGCCGCACTCGGGGTCGAGGTGCTGCCGGATCTCGATCGTTGCCGGGAGCGACGACCTCATGAACCGCAACGCCTCTCGGACAACGGGCGCCAGCGATAGGGGCCGCAGCTCGCTGGGCGCCTTGCGTGTGAATGTCAGGATCTGCTGGATGAGGTCCCGAGCTCTCTCCGTTGCGGCGAGGACGCGCTGCAGGTTGCCCCGCAGCGTCGGGTCGTTCGCCTCGAGGCCTAGCGACAGCTCCGTGTACCCCATGATCGCGCCCAGGATGTTGTTGAAGTCGTGCGCGATCCCGGCTGCGAGGACCCCCAGGCTCTCGAGTCGCTGCGCCTGCTGAACGCGGTCCTCGAGCCTACGCCGCTCGAGATCGGCGTGCCGGCGCTCGATCTCTGCCGCCGTCCGACCGGAGAAGGTCTGCAGCACCTTTCGCGCGAGGTCCATCTCTGAGTCGGACAGGGGCGCGCAGTAGAGCGCGACCATGATGCCAAGGGCATTGCCCTGGCTATCGAAGAGGGGTGTGAACACGTAGCCCTCCACACCCATATCCCGCAGGAGGGTATCCGCCGGGAATCGGTCGGCAACGCCGCGTGGGTAAGCGCGGGGCTCTCGGTCCACGACGTTCTCGCACGGCGTTCCGGCCAGGTGGTACTCCAGGCCATCCGCGATCTCGCCATGGGCGCAGACGGAGACGGTCCGGACCATGGACGGGCCCGCCAGCTCGCCGATGAACGTGTAGTCGGCTCCCAGTGCGGCGGCAGGCTGCATGGCCATCGTGTCGAAGAAGCGCTCCCCCACGGTGGCCGACCCGCCCAGGGTGATGCTGCGAATGGCCCGCTCGGCCCTCCGTAGGTCCGTCACGTCGATCCCGGTGCCGAGCACGTACTCGACGTTCCCTTCACTGTCTCTGAGAACCGAGTTCGACCACGCGATGAGGCGTCGGCTGCCGTCCTTCGCGACCCAGTAGTTCTCATACTGCGATGGCAGGGCTTCGAAGAGCAGGCTGTCGAACACCACTCGCACACCGGGCATCTCCTCCGGGAGGAGGAACTCCCAGAGAGGCCTGCCCAGCGCCTCGTCCGCCGTGTAGCCGGTACACTGCTCACATGCTCTGTTGAAGACAACGACACGCCCCTGGGGATCGAGTACGACGGCGAGTGACGCGATCGTCTGCAGCACGCTGGTCGAGAAGTCGCGCTCCCGGCGCAGGCTGTCCTGCGCACGCCTCCGCTCGGTGATGTCGGTGAACATCGCGAAAGAGCCGGCGAACTCGCCGTTCTCATCCTCCAGTGCCGTCGCCGAGGCCAGGCACCAGCAGGTCGAACCGTCCTTCCGCCGGAATCGGCACTCGTACGTGTCGCTATGCTTCCCCCGCGCACGCTGTGCCGCCCGGGTGCGGGACTCCTCGAGGTCCTCCTCGAACACGAAACGATCGATGGGCTGGCCGACCATCTCGTTCGGCTCGTACCCCACGATGGCCGCCATCCGGGGGTTGACGAAGGTCACGAGGTGGTCGCGGTCCATGGACGAGATACCCTCGCTGGCCATCTCGACGATGCGCCGATAGCGCTCCTCAGTGGCTTGCACCGCCTCCAGCGCTTGCCGCAACTCCGTTACCGGGTGGCTGATGCCCACGAGGCCCACGATGGCTCCTGACTCAGCCCGCAAGGCCACCTTCGTCGAGAACCAGAACCGGGGGGCGCCATCCGGTCCGACGGTGACGCCATCGCGCTGCAGGAAGCCGCCGCCCTCCCCCGTAAGGATCCCCGCTTCCTCCCTGCGGAACCGGTCAGCTTGGTCCGGCGGGTACAGGTCGTGGTCGGTCTTCCCGAGTATCTCGGCTTCAGAGGAGAACCCCTCCGCGGTGAACGTCAGGCGGTTCGCCAGTATGAACCGGTGCTCCATGTCCTTGGCGTAGACTCCGCACGGGAGGTGGTCGATGAAAGTGCGCAACAGGGCACGCTCACGGGCCAGCGCGGCCTCCGCCGCTTCACGTTCGTGCGCTCGTCTGTGCCTCATGCCCGCAATGAGCCCGAGTAGTCCGATGCCGCCCAGCCAGACCACGCTGAGGGTGAGCGCTTCCCCCTTGAGCACCTGCCCCTGAGCGTCTAGATAGGGTGCGAGCGGGACAGAAACGCTGATGCCGCCGTGGGTATCGCCGACCTGATAGCCCTGTGCGCCGTGACACTTCAGGCACGACTTCCCGGTGACCAGGGGGTGCATGCAACGGAGGTATCCGTCCCCATCGAGGGTCTCCACGGAGTACACCTCGGTCGCGCCGCGCGCGAGTGACTCCAGGGCACCGCGCTCCCACGGGTCCGGCACGTTCTGCGGCCGAATGGGCGTCAGGCTGGTGATGTGCCCGCGTGCCCCGTGGTCACGGCCCCCAAGTTCGTGGACCAAGCGGACCATGTAGTCGGGGTTCACGAGCGTCAGTCTTCGTCCATCGGTGGTCGTGACATCCCGGCCCGGCAGGTCAGCGAGGTACGGGTTTGGCGGCGTTGCGTCACTGGGCTCCACATACACGCCTCCGAGTAGGGCTACCCACTGACGATACGCCAAGTCCCCGTTGAGCACCGCCTCTGCATCGGTTCGGGCGAGCTGTGCGGCCAGGTCGTCGATCTGTCGGAGGTCGTACAGTAGGAACACGCCAACGAGGCCGGTCCAGAGGACCACGCCGGTCGACAGGCCGAGCCACGCGCGCCTCACCCTCAGCGTCGAGCCACTGTCGCATGATCCACTTGCCACGCTAGGCGCCTGGCCACTGTCCATTCGCGGCCTCCGCACGCCACACGGGCCCCCCACGCCACCCATTCCGGTAGGCACACACTACACCAGCGGATCCCGTTCGGTGGCCAGGCCGCGGAGTCCTTCCCTGCGGGCGCGTCGCGCTGCAGCGCGCAGCCGCGCCATACACGAAAGGCCGCTCGGGGCGCATTGCCCCGAACGGCCTTGTCCGCTTCTCGCACACTCCGTCGCGTGGTCTACTTGCCGCCCCCGCCCGCCTTGACTCCCGGAGGCGGCGGTGGTCCCTGCAGACCGGCCTTCGCACCGGCAGCCACCCTGCCCTTGTCGTCGACCGTGGCCTTGGACGTCGCAGGGCCTACCGCGCCCTTACCTGCGCCCTGCTTCTTACAACCCACGGCGCTCACGATGACGATGGCCAAGACCACAAGCATCGCCAGGATGCGGAACACAGGTCGCACCACGTCCGTCTCCTTATCCGTCACACAGTCCGCGAAGGTGAGCCCACGCGGGTCGCCGCAGAGCCTAGTTCCCGTGGTGCATGAACGGGCTCGTGGGGTAGCCCGCGTAGGAGCCCTCGGTCAGGTCCGACGAATCCTGGTTGAAGCGGCGGCCGTTGACCCACTTGGCATGTCCGTCGCAGTAGGCGACATTCATGCCCTCGTTATGTCGGTAGTACTTCGTGTCCGTGGGAAAGGGGCTGAACCCCGTGTCCGCGGCCCAACCGAACTGCAGGTTGCCCCAGGGAGAGTAGGTCACAACATACCCCTCGATGAGGAACGCCGCTGCGGCGGGGTGCACAGACATCTCGATGCTAGACCAGTACCCCCAGGGCATGGTCGGATCGGGGGGGTAGTTGCCGCCCACGGGGAAGCCGGCAAACATGTCGACGCCCCACCAGGCCCAGTAGCTATAGGGGAACCAGCCGGGATAGCAGTAATGAGAAGCGACGCGGTTCGCCCAGTCAACGTTGCTGAAGTCCGCCCGGTTCGTCGATGCACTGGGGCAGAGGAAGATCTGCGTGTTCTTGCAGTAAGGCGCCGTGCTCTCCATCCACGTCGCCCAGCCGCCTGTGGGCCCCCAGTAGGACCAGACATCCGGGACCCACTGGTCGTCGTAGTCCGCAGTGTACGCCTTGGCCGCGATGGCGATCTGCTTCATGTTGCTCAGGCAACTGGCGCTCCGAGCCTTCTCCCGCGCCTTGGCGAAGACGGGAAACAGGATCGCTGCCAGTATCGCGATGATTGCGATCACGACAAGCAGTTCAATGAGTGTGAACCCCCTACGGTTCATATTCCCAGCCGTCCCCTCTCCTGTGTCGGGTCTCCGGTTCACCACATGGCCTCAGCCATTGGCCTCCCCCCTGTCCACACACGGCCGTGGGCGCCCCACCCACTCAGTAGCCGATTCGGCCCCGCGCCCCCACCTCCTGTCTGCGGCGACAGTACCTCAGCGGGCTCGCACGCCCAGGAATGTACCCGGCGCGCCTACGGAAACTCCTCCTGGCGGCTCGGAGAGAGGCCCCGGAGGCCTCCCCGCTCGGTTCCTACAGTGGCGGCAGGTCATAGCCGCCGCGCCGCGGGCGGGAGAGCATCGCGTTCCCCTCGTCGCAGTTCGTGAACCGCTCGGCGACCGGATCCCAGCGGAGCACCTTGCTTACATCGCCGACGTCGCGAGCGATGTTCACGAGGTGGCACAGCGTGTTCGCGCGCTGGCCGTACTCGATGTCGGCATTGCAGCGCTCACGCGTCCTGATACACTTTACCCAGTTCTCGACGTGGTACTGCGTCTCATCCTTCTGGTTCGGGCCCGGGTTGTCCGGCCTATCGACCAGGTCGGGCGGGTCGCTCGCGATCTGGTTGCGCTCGATCTCGATCCAGCCCTTCTCGCCGTAGAATGTCGCGCCCAGCCCGTGGAGAGCGCGCTTGAGGCGGTCGCGGTGCATCCGCAGCTCGATTCCGTTCGCCATTCGCATCGTGACCTTCGCGCGCGGGCCGGTGCCCTCGGCGACATCGGCGGGATCCTCGTACATGCCCTTCGTCGCCATCGGCTCCTCGAGAACCACTTCGACCGGCCCGGTCTCATCCGTGCCCAGCGCGCGCTGGATCTGGTCGTAGGCGTGCGTGCCCCAGCCGGAGACGCCAAACGATAGCCCGCCGGCATCGTAGTCCCACCACTGCGCCCAACCGCGATGGAGCTGCGGATGGTAGGGGCGGAACACGGCCTGGTCGGTCCAGACGTCCCACCAGTTCGCGCCACCCCCTTCCGGCATGGGCTGGCCGGGCTGGTCGGTCCAGCGGAGCGGGCCCATGAAGTTCGGCGCCAGCACGTACTCGATCTTCCCGAGGGCGCCGTTCCTGACGAGGTCGCTGGCCCAGTTGTTGATCGGCATGGAGCGCTGCTGAGTGCCGACCTGGGTGACGCGCTTGTACTTGCGGGCGGCCTTCACCATTCGTCGGCCCTCGGCGACTGTGAGGCACATGGGCTTCTCGATGTACACGTCCAGGCCGGCCCGCATGGCCTCAGTCGCGAGTCGTCCTCGCGCGTGCGTTGTTGTCTCGACCATCACGGCGTCGAGGTTCTCCTTCTCGTACATCACGCGCGCGTTCTCATAGCTGTTCCAGGTCTGGTCCTTCCCCACAGAATTGATGAAGGCCGCGCATTGCGGGAGGAAGCAGTCGCACACGGCGACGATGCGGATCTCGGGAACGAGGCCGCACGTGCGGGCTATGTATTGCGCTCGTCCCCCGAGCCCGATGATCCCGATGTCCAGCCGGTCATTGGCGCCCGGACGCCCATCCTGGGCCAGGGCCTCGGACGTGATGATGTATGGGATCGCGAGGGTCGCCGCGCCGGTCCTGAGTACCTCGCGTCTGGTCAGCTTGTGGGATTCCATCTAGCAGCACTCCTCGTCGACATAGCTCCGGGCAGCCAGCCCGCAAGGGTGGTTCCCGGTCGCCCCCGCAGTCACCTTCCCACCTTCCGCCGTCGCGCGCAGCCCGACCGTGGTTGTGGCCCAGTGATCGAGCCATTGGGGTCCGAACGCCGGGCGGGCCCACGTACGTCGGCGGAATGCTGACCGGCGCAAGGACAGCGCCTGCCCAGCCCCGAACTGCACATGGGAGTCCGCCACGGCGTGCGGGGGATCTGGAGGGGTACGAACCGATGACCTGCCGGACGGTCGGCATGGGGGCTGCTGTCGCAGCGATTCTTGCGCCGCTCTGCATGGCGGCGGGCTGTGCGGTTGGGACCCCTAGCGCGCGCCCCTTCTCCGCGGCGCCTCTGGTCGGGGGCGTCGCGCTCGCAGTGGCCTTCCCGCCGGTCCATGCCTCGCTTGTGCCGAGTGAGTGCCAGTGCGTGGAAGCCGTGCTCAGCGAGAAGGGTACCGATGTGGAGAAGGGTCGCGCCCGGATGACCCGCGCCGCTCCGTCGGCCGTTCTCACGGGCTTTCCAACCGGCATGGTATGCACGCTGACAGCCACCGCCTATCCAGACTCCGACGCCACAGGCACTCCACAGGCGACAGGGACGGTGGATGTGACGATCCCGGACGGAGTCAACGCCCCCGTCGGCCTCACCATGGGCACCACCATCCAGCGTGTCACTGTCACCCCCACGCCGGCGTTCGTGCTCGTGGGGGACACCCACCCGTTCACGGCAACAGCCTGGGACGCCGATGGCAACATGGTACTGGTGTCCGGCGACTGGCAGTGGGTCAGCAGTAGCCCGGCAAGAGCCAGTGTGGACGCCGACGGGGATCTCACGGGGCTGGCACCCGGGACATTGACTGTGTGGGGCACAGATCCGGAGACCGCGATCGTCGGGGTCGCGGATGTGACGGTGGTCACTACGTTCGGCCGTGTCCACTACAAGTACGTTCGCGAGTGGGGGGCACCGTCCGGGCTGGACTTGAGGATCCCGGGCGGCGTCGCTACCGACTCGTCCGGCAACGTCTACGTCACGAGCTCCGCGCACGGTAGGGCGGTCAAGGCCAGCGCTCAGGGTGTGTTCCTTCGGCAGTTCGGCTCAACGGGGACGGGCGAGGGGCAACTCACCAGTCCACGCGGCATCGCCGTCAGCCCAACCGGCAACGTGTTCATCGCTGACAGGGACAACCACCGAGTCCAGAAGTTCGATGCTCGCGGGGCAGCGCTGGCGGAGTGGGGAGGGGCTGGTTCAGAGGCCGGGCAGTTCATGTTCCCCGAAGGTGTCGCGGTCAGCACCTCCGGGGATGTCTACGTCGCAGACACGTCCAACCATCGCATCCAGAGGTTCGACGCGAACGGCTCGTTCCTGAGTGAATGGGGCACTCGGGGGGCTGCGCCGGGGCAGTTCGACTACCCCAGAGGACTGGCGCTGGACGCCGCCGGGAACGTGTACGTCGCCGATTCGAGCAATGACAGGATCCAGAAGTTCGACTCTGCCGGGGTGTATCTGGCAGCGTGGGGTTCCTCCGGCACGGCGGACGGGCAGTTGCAGACGCCTCTTGGGCTGGCGTTGGACTCCTCCGGCTGTATGTACGTCGCGGACGGGGAGAACCACCGCATACAGAAGCTCGGCGCAGACGGGCATTTCATCACGAGTTGGGGGGCGCAGGGGAGCGGAGCGGGCCAGTTCTCGGGGCCGCGAGGTGTGGCAGTGGACGGGGCAGGTGATGTGTACGTGGCAGACGGGGGGAACGACCGAGTCCAGAAGTTCGATGCCGATGGCATCCCTATCGCGGTGTGGGAGGCGTCTGGGAGCGATGCGGGAGCCCTCTACTGGCCGGCGGGGCTCGCAACGGACGAGTCTGGCGCCGTCTACGTGGCGGACACGCGGAATGGCCGCGTCCAGAAGTTCAGTGCGGCCAGCGAGTGGCTCATGAGTTGGGGCACGCCGGGCACGGGAGACGGCGAGCTCAACGAGCCCTATGGGGTCGCCCCCGACGGCGCCGGCGGCGTCTACGTGGCGGACAGTTACAACCATCGAGTGCTGAGGTTCGCTGCGGACGGTAGCTTCATGGGTCAACTTGGCGCACAGTGGCAGTTCGGCGGTGGCCCTTTCGGCATAGCGCGAGATGCGGCAGGATGCCTCTATGTCGCCGGCGGCACTGGTGGCGGGATCCAGAAGCTCAGCGACACGGGGGACCTGCTGATCGCCTTCAACGCTTCGGGGATCGGACTGGCTGTGGATCCCCTCGGCAACGTCTACGTGGCCCAGGAGAACGATGACTCCATCGCCAAGTTCGCGCCCGACGGCACACTGCTCGATGTCTGGGGCACGCATGGAAGCGGCGACGGCCAGTTCTCGTACCCCTGTGGGCTGGCCGTCGACACGTGGGGATACGTCTACGTAGCGGACACGGACAACAATAGAGTGCAGAAGTTCGACGGCAGCGGGGCCTTCGTGACCGCATGGGGCACGCGCGGGGCGGGGCCAGGCGAGTTCGAGACGCCGCTCGGAATCGCAGTGGGCCCGGAAGGCCACGTCTACGTGTCCGACTACTACAACAACAGGGTGCAGGAGTTTGTGCCGGTGTACCAGTGATATACTGCGCAGTCGCCGGCTTCCCGCACGGTCCGGGCGAAGTGGACACTTGGTGTGCCCCATGGGCCTGGGACCGCGCCGGGAGAACAGTGTGAAGGGTGACCGATTGACGGCTCGAGGAGGGAGTACACGATGCGACTTGCGGCTTGTTGTCTGACCGGCGCCATCCTGCTATGGCTCGGGCTGAGCCCTGCCCTTGCCAAGCTACCCGAGACCATGGACGAGCTCACCGCACGACTTGCCGAAGAGGGCACGACACCCGAGAAAGCGACGCACCTGTGGTTCGAGGCGCTGTACGTCTTCATGAGCGATGACGAGGAGACGAGCCAACTGGGCGCCGAGATGATGACAGCCCTCATGTGCGACCCCGACTGGCAGAAGAACCTGACGACATTCCTCTCGCAGATCGCGGAGAAGCCCTACATTGCCTACAGCTACCCCAAGGGCGCCACGCCGGAGAACGACTACCAGTTCGACAAGAACGACTTCGAGCTGGAGTTCACGAGGAGCACGAAAGGCCCCACTGACAAGGACTGGACCTTGTTCATCAAGTGCAGCGGGGCCGACACGCCCCGTCCCTACAAGATGAAGAAGAGCGCGGACGGCATCTGGCAGATGTACGAGTTCTCCAGCCTTTACGTGGGTGTGAAGAAGCCGGCCAGCCTCCAGTAGGCCGGCGGCCGGGTCGGGCCTCCCGTGCCGTGTCGCGGAGGCCCGGCTCTTGGTCAACGCACCATGAGGGTGAACGGCGGAACGTAGGCCTGAAGCAGCACGAGCAGGCCAACGAGGCATGCCAGCGCCAGGCTGTGGAGGAAGACGTAGCGAAGTATCGACCCCTCGTGGCCGTACCAACGCGTGGCGGTGCTGGCGACGACTATGCTCTGGGCGTCGATCATCTTCCCCATGACGCCGCCCGCGCTGTTGGCGGAGGCCATGAGGGTCGGGCTCACCCCGACCTGGTGCGCCGAGATCGTCTGCAGACTCCCGAACAGCACATTGGACGACGTGTCCGAGCCCGTCAGCGCGACTCCCAGCCAGCCCAGCAGCGTGCCGAAGAACGGGTACAGCACTCCCGCATGTGCGCACGCGAGGCCGAGCGTCGCGTCGAGGCCCCCGTAGCGGGTCACGTACCCGAGCGCCAACATGCAGGCGATGGTGAGCAGCGAGAAGCGGACGCGGTGCAGCGTCTCGATGTACGCACGGACCATCTCGCGGATGCCGTAGCCCATGAGCAAGCCGGACACCGCGGCGGCCACGAGTATGCTCGTGCCGGTCGCGGAGAGGAGGTTCAGGCTGTAGACTGCCGGCTCTGCAGCCGGGGCCGCCACGACCGGCGGGATGCGCAACACGACCTGGTCAAGCCCGTGAACGGGAAGCTTCACGGCGAACAGGCCGTCGAGCAGCCGTTTCGTCGCCGGTAGGCTCCAGGCGAATACCACGACGCTGAGGATCAGCCACGGCGCCCAGGCGCGCACCTGGTCCGACCGGCTCGCGGTCGGCGCGAGCGCCTCTCCCTCGGGCTCGCCGTCCCGCCACTCGATCCTGGGCCGCCAGCGCAGGAGGAATGCCACGAGCGCCGCCATGGAGCAGAGCGCGGAGACGATGCCCACGAGCCACGGGCCGTGGAGGTTCGACATGAGAAGCTCCGGCACGGCGAAGCTCACGCCGGCCACGAGCAGGGCCGGCCACACCTCGAGCATCCGCCGGAAGCCCGCGAACGCCCAGATCAGCCAGAATGGCACGATGACGGCGAACACGCAGAGCTGCCGGCCGACCGTGGCGCTCAGGTCGGAGAGGTCGAGCCCCGTGACGCCCTGCAGTGCCACGAGGGGAGTCCCCATCGCGCCGAAGGCGACAGGCGCCGTGTTGGCGATGAGCGAAAGCCCGGACGCCGGGAGCGGGTCGAAGCCAAGCCCGATGAGGATGGCGGCCGTCACCGCCACCGGTGTGCCAAACCCCGCCGCCCCCTCGAAGAACGCGCCGAAGCAGAACGCGACGAGCAGGAGCTGCAGCCGCCGGTCGCGCGTCACCGACATCAAGCCCGATTGGACGACCTCGAGCAGCCCCTTCCCGCCGGCGAGGGTGTAGAGGAAGATAACATTGAGGATGATCCACCCGATCGGCAGGAGGCCGAACGCGGCGCCCAGCGCGGCCGACCGGGCCGCCAGCCCCGCCGGCATCCCGAAGGCGATGGTCGCGACGAGCAGCGCCGACGCCAGGCCCATGGCTGCTGCCAGATGCGCCTTCACACGCAGGAACGCGAGGCTTCCCAGGAGCACCACCACGGGCACGGACGCGACCAGGGGTGACAGCACGGGGTTACCGAGGGGGTCATAGACCTGGGACCACTGCACGCACGACTCCGCCTTCCAGTAGGCGCGCCAAAGGGCGCGTGTGCACCCCTGTTCTCGCTCCGCCCCCGCTGCAGCTCCTCCCAGGAGAACCCGGGAAGCGCTCGACTACGCGTGCCGGCGGGGATTGGCTTGGCGGTCGATCCGCGGAAGCTGCCACACCTGCAGGCTCGCGGCCATCCGCCCGCCATCGCCGATGAGCGCGATCCGCCCGTCCGCGCGCGCCGGCAGGCTGTAGCACTGCATCAGGACGTCGTCCAGGTAGAACTCGATGAGCGAGTGCTTGAGCAGTAGGCGGAACCGCACGTCCTCCGGGAACGTCATCTCCCGGTCGATCGTCTCCTCGACCGTCATCCCCGAGCCATCCGGCTCCGCGGGGCCGATCTGCGTCACGCCGTCCGGTCGAACGAGGATGGCCACGCCACTCCCTCCGGAAGTGCCGATGTAGAGGCCGCGGGGCTCGCCTTGGTCCCTCGGTAGGGTCAGGCGCCCTTCGGCGATGATGCCCGCCGCGGCGTCCACGCCATCGGTGAGTGGGGACTGCAGCAGCTTCGCATCCGCCTTGAGCGCGTCGTTGCCCTCCCACCAGGCGAGCCGCAGCGTGCCCGCGTCATCCACCACAGCGCGCTTCAGCGGAGCGAAGTAGACCTGCCCATCGCGGGCGCGCGAGTGGTGGTTCACCAGCAGAACGTCTGACGTCGGGAGGAACCGCGCGAAGTAGGTGTGTAAGCCGCTCTGGCCCGCCAGCAGATCGAAGTTGCGCTGCGCGGGCGCGAACGGCCCCTCGGGGGCATCGGCCACCATCGTGCGCATCCCGCCGTTCGCGCCCAGTATCAGGTAGTATCTGTCGCCGATCCTCTCGACAGCGCCCGCCTCGCCGTGCGGGGAGCCCTCGGCGAACGCCGGCGGCTCCAATGCCTCCCAGTGGATGCCGTCCATGCTCCGGCCGAACCCAACGCCGGCGCCGGTCAGTGGGTCCGCCGTCCAGTAGCCGAAGAGCCCACCCTCGGCGCGCGGGATGGTGTAGATGCAGTCCCAGCGTCCCGTCTCCTTATACCAGCGCGTGTCCTGGACGAACTCGAACGCATCGCCGAGCGGGCGCCAGTGCACGAGGTCGGCGGACTCGGCGAAGAAGATGGTCTGGCGTGGGCCGCGCCACTCGGAGTAGTTGATGATGTACCGGCCGTCCCTCTCGAATGCTGGCGATGCCCACGTCGAGCCCGTGCCCATCCACTCGACGCCCTCGCGCTTGCGCAGGACCGACCCGAGCTCCTCCCAGTGGACGCCATCGGGCGAACGAGCCATCGAGATGTTGTCCCACGAGGCGCCCCCGTTCCCGAGGTAGTAGAGGTAGTACATGCCCTCGTGCAGGTAGAGCCACGTGTCCCACATGTTGCCCGTGCCCCTGTCGAGCGCCTTGTAGAACAGGAGCTGGTTCTCGGGGTATGTGAGGCGGCTCACCATGTAGGCATCGGTTCCATTGAGGTGTAGAGCGCCGTCGGCCACGACTGCGCCTCCGCATAGCTCGCCTGGCGGGAAGTTGCCCATCCGGTCCGCCGTCGAGCCATCCTCGAACGTCCACCAGCCGACGGGCTGCGGCTCCGACACCTCGCCCGGCCGCAGAGCCGCCATGCCGTCACCCTCGAGCGCCACATCGTAGACCCTCGCCTCCCCGACCTCCCCCGCGAGGTAGCCGATCGGCCCCATTCCGCCGAGGTAGCGCAGCCCAATGAGCACCGTAGCATCGTACGTGAACGTCTGCGGCTCGCCTATCTCGTACGAGGCGTAGGGCGCCCCGTTGCGGTAGATGGTGACATCCCGGCCGGCGTAGGTGATCGCGACCTGCACGAGTTGGCCCGGCACCCCGCTCTCGACGGGATAGCCGGACTGGTCCTGGGGCGTTCGGCGGAAGAAGTCGCTGCCGCCCATCCATCGTCCCGGCTCGACCTCGCCGAACACGATGGCGTCGAACCGTTCGCCGGAGTCGAACAGCGTGAGCGCGCTGCCACCGCGCTGTTCGGCGCTCGAAAGCTTCACCCACGCCACCAGCGTCTTGTCGGCGATGGTGCCGGGGTGTGCGCCGGCGATGGACGTCGCTGCGCCAACCAGCAGGAGGGAGAGCGTCGGGAATGGGGCCATCGCGCTGGCGTCCATGGGCAATGGTCCTCCGTCGGCAGCGTTCGGCTCATCCCGCCCCGTGCCCTGCGTTACGGCCCGTCGTGGTGCCGCTCGATCTCCCCGCGGGCGATCTCGACGGCGCGCTTCGCGTTGTCGATGTTGCCGTGAACGGTGTAGACGTCCCTCACGATGAACTCGGTGAACACGCCGTGCGCCGCGTGCAGTGTCTCCCGGATGTGCGCCGCCCAGGCCTCCTCATCCAGCACCGGATCGACGCTGAGGAAGTTCGGGTCCGGCTTGCGGGAGAACACGATGTCCGTCCCGCGCAGCGCCTCACTCATGAAGCGCTCGTCGCACCACCGTGAGATCGAGACCTTCTTCAGGTGGGGGAGTCGGCTGATGTCGTCCCAGAAGGGGTGGGCCGGCTCGCAGCACCCGAAGTACAGCAGGCCAAGCGGCTCGCACACATCGCGGTAGTAGGGGAAACAGAACTCATGGAACAGAGCCGGCGAGACGCCCACCGTCTCTTGGCTGTTCGCCGAGCCCCATAAGTCGCAGAGCCGCGCGGGACCGCCGGCATAGTCGGGCGACGGCAGGAGGGCGCTGAAGTTGTAGCTGGAGCTCTCGTTGCCGTCGTCGTTGGGGATCAGGAGGCCCTCCGCCTCGGCCCAACGCATGGCGCGCAACGCGTTGTCGCGGAGGTAGGCCATGAGGTCGTGGAGCAGGTCCGGCGTGTCGTACATGGCCATGAAGTAGGCTTCCATACCCATCAGCACCACGACGGCGTAGGTAAGGCCTCTGTTCCCCGGCACACCCGACACCAGTTGCACCGGCAGGATGTCGCCCACCGCCTCCTCCACAAACGCACGGTAGGCTGCCGTGCCGTCGCGGTCGACGTGGCAGACGGCGGGCTTCAGCAGCTCGAGGTCCCGCCGAAGGTCTTTGATGGGATGGAGGAAGCGATATCCCGTATTAACGCCCTGCGAGTCCTTGACACTCTCGGTCGGAATCGTGAGCCCGCCGAACTGGTCGACTTGTAGGTGCCAGCCGATGTCGAAGGTGCGCGGCACTACATGGTCGTCATCGATCAGCTCGTGTTGGCGAATGTTGCGGAGGAGTTGCGCCTCGATGCCTCGCCCGGCTGGAGACTCGCATCGGTAGACGCTCGAAGGCATGAAGTCGCGGTCGAATGTCCAGGTCTCGATGATCACGGGTGGCTGCGCATCGGGCCGCCCGTCATTCAGGGCACGCCACATTCCGCGGCGCTCATCCATCACGGGCAGCGCCGCGTACTCCGCCTGCTTCGCGGCCAGCCCACGGAGGTACGTTCGCTCCGGGGCAGGCAGTTCATAGGACATTGAGGACTCCTTCTACCCACCCCTGTGGGTCGCGACTGAAGCCGCTCCGACAGCCTACGGCAGCAGGCTCAAGCGGACGGTGTCCTCCGCCGGAGGCCGGGCTTCGGGGGAACGGTCGGCCGTCCCTCCCCGCAGTGCAAGGAACAGCCGGACGCGCCGGAGAACGAGGGCATGGCGCGATGCCTGCAGTGACCATGACAGGGGGCAGGTCAGGATGAACGGGCGCGGGGTACAGCGCGAGCCGGAGGGCGGCGCTGCCGGGGGCGCAGGAATCGAGGCGTGATGGGTATCGAGATGGTGGCAGTAGCGATGGCGCTGTCGGGCGCTGCAAGCTCCGCCACGGAGCCGGGGCTAGCGCCGGGGCAGTGGACGGCGGAGAGGGCGCGGGAGTGGTATGACCGGCAGCCCTGGCTCATCGGGTTCAACTTCGTGCCCAGCACGGCGTGCAACGACATCGAGATCTGGCAGGCCGACACGTTCGATGAGCCGACCATCGACAGGGAGCTCGGCTGGGCCGGCGACGTGGGCTTCAACACCTGCCGAGTGTTCCTGAGCTTCGCCGTGTGGCAACATGACCCGGAAGGGCTGAAGCAGCGCTTCGACCGCTTTCTCTCCATCGCCGCTCGGCACGGGATTCGCGTCATGCCGGTGCCGTTGGACGACTGCAACTTCACGAACCAGGAGCCCGCGGTAGGCAAGCAGCCCGAGCCGACGCCAGGACTCTCAAACGCCTGCTGGGTACCCAGTCCCAGTGCGTCCATGGTGCGCGACCCCGGGACCTGGGCGCCGCTCGAGGCCTACATCAAGGACATGGTTGGCACCTATGCACGCGACACGCGGATCGTGATGTGGGACCTGTATAACGAGCCCGGCAACTCCGGACTGGGGAACGATAGCCTGCCGCTCGTCGAGGCGGCCTTCCGCTGGGCTCGCGAGGTGAGGCCGACTCAGCCCTTGACCGTAGGGGTGTGGGGCGGGCCTCCGGAGATCAGCCAGCGGCAGATTGGGCTGTCGGACATCGTGAGCTTCCACCTATACGGCCCGCACGCCGCAATGAAGGACGCCATCGCGCGGTACAGGGGGGCTGGTCGGCCGGTCGTGTGCACCGAGTGGATGGCGCGGACGCTCGGCGCGCGTTGGGAGACTGATCTGCCATTGCTCTACGCGGAGCGCGTGGGGTGCTATAGCTGGGGCCTCGTGAATGGGCGAACGCAGACCCAGTTCCCCTGGGGCAGCCCGGCCGGTGCCCCCGAGCCAGACGTGTGGTTCCACGACCTCTTGCACCGCGACGGGACGCCATACGACCCGAGGGAGATACAGGTCATCTCCCGTATGGCGGGGAGGATCAGTGGGGCATTCGCGCTGGATGGGGAGTATGTCGACCTGCCGAACGTGACGCCACTGTTCGACTACCCGGTGCGCGACACGTCGGTCTGCCTCGGGCCCGATGGCATGTACTACCTCACGGGCACCACCGGACACCCAACCTGGTGGCAGACGAACGAGGGCATACGCGTGTGGCGCTCGCCAGACCTGAAGACCTTCGAGCCACTCGGGCTTGTGTGGTCGTTCGAGAAGGACGCCACGTGGCAGCAGCCCGTTGTCGAAGGCCGCCGGGCGATCTGGGCCCCGGAGATCCACTACCTCAAGGGCACCTTCTGGCTGACCTACTGCGTGAACTGGCCGGGCGGCGGGACGGGCGTACTTCGGAGCACGACGGGGAAGGCGGGGGGGCCATACATCGACATCAAGCCCGACGGCCCCCTGACGAACGAGATCGACGCCTCGCTGTTCGAGGACGATGACGGCAGCGTCTACTTCGTCTACCAGAACGGCAAGATCGCGCGGATGAGGAATGACATGTCCGGTCTCGCAGAGGAGCCTCGCGTTCTCGCACCCTCGAACGCGCCGCAGGTCGGGTTCGAGGGAGCGGCGCTCTTCAAGATCGGTGGCCGCTACTACCTCATCGCCTCCGACTTCATCGGCGAGCCGGCGCAGTACCATTGCATGGCCGCGTCCTCTGACAGCATCTACGGCCCCTGTGGCCCGCGCTACCTTGCGGTCCCGCACGGCGGGCACAACGTGCTGTTCGCGGACAAGGACGGCGCCTGGTGGTCGACCTTCTTCGGCAACGATCCCCTCGCCCCATTCCATGAGCGCCCGGCCATCCTGCGGATCCACATCGACGAGGCTGGGAGGATACGGCCTTGATCATGCCGCTCATGCTGCTCGTGCCCGTTGCTGACGACGGCGGTCCCGCGACCGCTCAAGAGATCCTGGACCGGGAGATCCAGCGCACCCGGCCCGACTACATCGTCTACCGGCCGGGGAGCCTGGACGGCTCCACGTTCGACACCGGGAATGAGCACTTCCTCGTCTTCGACGGGCCGGATGGGTCGCTGATGGCCGTCTGGACGCAGTCGAGCTACGAGGGCGCCGGCGACCACCGGATCGTGTTCTCGCGCTCCGATGACGAGGGAGTCACCTGGGCGCCGCCGCTCCGCATTGTCGGGCCCGCGCGCCCGGGCGAGGGGCACATGGCGAGCTGGGGCTTTCCGCTCACCTCGGCCTCCGGGCGCATCTACGTGGCCTGGAACCAGTACCAGGGCATCGATGACGTCATCCACCAACATACGGGCACCATGGCCTGCTCCTACAGCGATGACGTGGGCGCGACGTGGGCGGCTGCAGTGGACATGCCGATGCCACGGAGCCCGTATGACCATCCGGACCCGTCGGTGCCCTCAAACTGGATCGTGTGGCAGAAGCCGATCCGCGACCTTGAAGGGCGATGGTTCACCGGGTTCTCCCGCTGGGTGTCGAAGGCCGTGCGGACCCCGCCGCACAACGACTCGTGGACGGCGTGGGAGACGGTCGTGGAGTTCATGCGGTTTCTCAACATCGACGAGGACCCCAAGCCCGCGGACATCCGGATCGAGTACTCCGGGTGGGGCGATGAGGCGCTCCGTGTGCCCCACTATGCGAATCCCCTTCTGAGTGTGGCGCAGGAGCCGAGCCTCGTGCGGCTTCCCGATGACCGGTTGTTCTGCACGATGCGGACGATGAGCGGCTGCATCTGGTACAGTCTGTCCGCGGACGACGGGAAGACATGGTGCAGTCCGCGGCCCCTGCTGCGCCGCGACCATGGACTACCGATCCTGGAGCCGCTCTGCTGCTGCCCGATCTACGAGTACGAGGAAGGACGCTACGTACTCCTGCACCACGACAACGACGGCCGGCTCGATGGCTGCCAGCCCGAGGACACGGGGAAGAACCGCCGCCCGGCGTTCATCGCGCTCGGCGGGTTCCGTCCTAGGGCGGAGCAGCCCATCTGGTTCAGCGAGTCGAAGCTGCTGATGGACAACGACGGGCAGGGCATCGGCCCGCTCAACCGCATCGACATCGGGGTCTATCCGAGTACCACGAACCGCAGCGGCAACTTCGTGCTCTGGCACCCCGACCGCAAGTTCTTCCTCCTCGGCAAGCGGATCACCGAGGAGCTCCTGTCAGGCCTCGCCGTACCGCTGCAGTGAAGGGCGGTGGACTGACCGGCAAGGATGCCTGTGCTCCCAGGGAGAACCGTGGCATGGTGCCGATCACTCGCTCTCCGGCGGCGCCGATGAGGGAAGGAGCCTGACGCCATGGTAACGCTCGATCGCCTTACCCTCGGCCTCTCGGCCGTCGCTGCGCTCGCGTCCCCACTCGCTGCCGAGGTGGCTGTCGTCGACGGCTCGGGCGGCGTCTCCGCGCTCACCTATGACGGGCAGTACTGTGACATCAGGGCGCGGCTGCAGTTCCCGCTGCCGGGATGGACGGCGCTGCCCGGGCAGGGGGACTCGCGAGATCGGCGCGTGTCTCAGGATGATGGGCGGACGACCTACTCCGGGCGGGTGCCGATCACCGAAGGCAAGCACTGTCGGTATACAGTCACGATGCAGGAGACCGACGGCGCCCTGCGCGCGGAGTACGCCATCGAGGCCGAGGACGATGTTGCGCTCGAGGGCGCCTACCTGTTCATCGACGTCCCGATCGCGGAGTTCACGGGCGGTATGGTCTCCATGGGCGGGCTGGACATGATGGGCGTCAAGCTGCCGACCGAGAAGCCGCCCGCGCGGCACTTCCTCAGCGCCACGGCCATGCGCGCGGTGTTCGAGGACGCAGACGCCAACAAGAAGCTCGAGCTGACGTTCGAGCCCTCGGTCAACGCCACCGTGCAAGACACGCGCGAGTGGAACGGGACGGACTACAGCCTGTTCTTCCCGCTGGCGCAGGGCAGCCTCAGGAAGGGGCAGTCGGCGCGCGTAGCCGTCACGTACAAGATCACGGGCACAGCGGACCACTCGCCCGTGACGCTCACTCTCGACGCGCAGAACGTGCGCTATCGTCTCGGTGGCTTTGGGGGTGACTACTGCTTCGGGATCGAGTCGCCGGTCACTCAGTACACGCTGAGCACGCTGAACGTCCGCTACGCGCGCACGGAGATGACGCCGGCCGAGTGGGAGCCGGAGAACGATAACGAATCACCCGACGACACGGACCTCGCCAAGCTCTCAGCGAACGACAAGCCGGACAGCAACCTGCGGCGCGAGTTCGAGCTGGCGAAGCAGATCCAGGGCAAGGGCATACCCTACGCGATCTCGATCTGGATCCTTCCGGAGTGGCTGTACTCCGACCCTGGGAAGGGCCCGGACGCCTACGGACGGGTTGTGCCTCGTGAGAAGTGGCCGGAGCTGCTGGAGTGCATCGGCTCGTACCTCCTCTACGCCAAGCAGCAGTATGGTGTCGAGCCCAACTGGTTCTCCTTCAACGAGCCCGACTACGGCGTGCGCGTGAAGCTCACGCCAGAGGACCATCGCGACGCCATCAAGGCGTTCGGCCGACACTTCGCCGCGCTCGGGCTGAGGACGAAGATGCTGCTCGCGGATGTCGCCCAACCGCGGGGCACGGTGAGCTACTGCACCCCGACGGTCGAAGACGCGGAGGCGCTGCAGTACGTGGGCGCTGTCGCCTACCACTCATGGGGCCGGGCGACGCGGGAGCAGTACGAGGAGTGGGCGGACCTCGCCGAGCGCCTCGGTCTGCCGCTGCTCATCACTGAGCTGGGCACTGACGCCTCTGCGTGGCAGACGAGCGCCTACGACTCGTACCGATACGCCATCGACGAAGTGCGGCTCTACCAGGAGCTGCTGCTCTACGCGCGCCCGACGGGCACGATGCAGTGGGAGTTCACGAACGACTACGGCATCGCACGCGCAGCGCCCGAAGGCGTGCAGCCGACCGTCCGTTACTGGTTCGTGAAGCACTTCTGCAACCTCACGCCGCCGGACGCGGGTGCCCTCGTCACGACGTCAGACAGCGATGATGTGCTGTTCACGGCGTTCGAGGGCGAGGTGGACGGCGAGCGGAGACTCACGCTCCACATCGCGAACTGCGGGCCGGAGCGCGAGGTGACGATGCGCGGCGTACCGGAGGCGGTGGGTGCGCTCTCTGTGGTTCAGACGAGTGAGACCGTCGCGTTCGAGACACTGGCGGCGCCGGCCATCGAGGGCGGCGAGGTCCGCCTCACATTGCCCGCTCAATCGCTGACGACACTGACCAACGTGGTGCCATAGGCGCGCCGGCGCACCGGCGCGATAGCGTGCTGATAGGAGGCTTCCGTACGATGGACTGTGCCCTGGTGCTCGGCGCACTGGCTTTGGCGAGTGTCGGTTTGACGGCGGCGGGGGCGGACGGTAGGACGCGCGAGCGGTTCGACGATGGATGGCGGTTCCTGCGGGGCGAGGCGACCGAGGCATTCCACCCCGACTTCGATGACTCCCAATGGCGCGAGGTGGATCTCCCTCACGACTTCAGCATTGAGGACCTGCCGGCGCCCGACAACGCCCCACCGCCCCAGATCAGCGGGCCCTTCGACTCGGAGGCGGAAGGCGGCGGTTCGGTGGGCTACACCGTCGGCGGCGTCGGCTGGTACCGCAAGGCTTTCGCGACCCCGGAGCGCCTTGGCGGTCGGCGCGTCTCCATCACGTTCGATGGCGTCTACATGGACTCACAAGTGTGGCTGAACGGGGAGTCCCTCGGCACGCACCCATACGGCTACACGAGCTTCCGCCTCGATCTGACGCCGCACCTCCGCTACGGCGACGACCCGAACGTGATCGCCGTGCGCGTCGACTCCTCGGGCAAGACGAGTCGCTGGTACTGCGGGTCGGGCATCTACCGCCACGTCTGGCTCACGGTGACAGACCCCGTCCACCTGGACGAATGGGGGCAGGCGGTCACGACGCGGCAGGTCAGCCGCGACTCGGCGACCGTCCATGTCGAGACGACGGTCACCAACCCCGAGGCATCCGAGGCGCGAACGGTCATCTCCTGGAGCATCGCAACGCCGGACGGTGATACTGTGGCCGCGGCGAGTGACCGAGCGCGCGTCCGGCCCGGTGACTCGCGGGTCATCTCCGCGGACCTGCAGGTCCCGGCTCCCGAGCTGTGGTCGCCGGATACGCCGTCGCTCTATCGGTTGGTGACGACGCTCACGGTGGATGGGGCCGATGCCGACAGCCTGGAGACACCGATTGGCATTCGGACGATCACGTGCGACGCCGCGACGGGGCTCAAGCTGAACGGTGAGCCGCTGCTGCTGCGTGGCGGATGCGTCCACCACGACAGCGGCCCCCTGGGGGCGCGCACCTATGACCGTGCCGAGGAGCGTCGCGTTGAGCTGCTCAAAGCCAGCGGGTTCAACGCGATTCGCACGGCACACAACCCGCCCTCGTCCGGCTTCCTCGATGCCTGCGACCGCCTGGGCGTCCTCGTGATAGACGAGGCCTTCGACTGCTGGCGGCGCGGCAAGAACCCGCAGGACTATGGCCGGTTCTTCGACGACTGGTGGCAGCGGGACATCGACTCGATGGTTCTGCGCGACCGCAACCATCCGAGCGTCTTCGCATGGAGCATCGGCAACGAGGTCATCGAGCAAGGCACGCCCGAGGGCGCAGAGATCGGCGCGATGCTCGCCGCCTACGTCCGGAAGCTCGACCCATCCCGCCCCGTCGCCATCGGCGCGCACCCGGGCGTCGACCCGTGGGAGAGGAACGACGATCTCTTCGCCGCGCTGGATCTCTGCGGCTCTAACTACAAGTGGGACCGCTATGTGCCCGACCATGAGCGGGTGCCATCGCGCGTCATCATGGGCACCGAGTCGTTCCCGCAGCAATGCTTCGACTCATGGCAGGCTACGGCCGCTGACCCGTGGGTGATCGGCGACTTCGTCTGGACCGCCTTCGACTACCTGGGCGAGGTGGCCATCGGCCACACGCACTATGCGGGGAAGCCGACGGAGTTCGGCGCCTGGCCGTGGACCGCCGCAAACTGCGGCGACATCGACATCTGCGGGCTGAAGCGGCCGCAGTCGTACTACCGGGACGCCGTGTGGGGTATCGGTGCCAAGGTGAGTTGCTTCGTCCAGACGCCCCTCCCGCCGGGCGAGACGGCGGAGCTGGTCGCCGGCTGGGGCTGGCCGAATGTGCAGGCCTCGTGGACCTGGCCGGGCCATGAGGGAAGCCCCCTGACGGTACAGGTCTACTCCTCCTGCGAGCAGGCACGCCTGCTCTTGAACGGACGGGACCTGGGCGCGAAGGACACCAGTGCCACCGCGCGACATGCGGCCTCGTGGGAGGTGCCCTACGAGCCAGGCGAGCTGACCGCCGTGGGACTGGACGCGCAGGGGCGCGAGGTGGAGCGCTGGGTGCTCTGTACCGCCAGGCCCGCCACACGCTTGCGCCTCACACCGGACCGAAGGTGGTTGGCAGCCGATGGACAGGACCTATCGTTCGTCTACGTGGAAGAGGTGGACTCTGTAGGGTTCCTCCGACCGGACGCAGATGACGTGGTCCGGTTCGCCGTCACAGGCCCTGCCGAGATCGTTGCGGTCGCGAACAGCAATCCAAGGAGCACGGAGAGCTTCCAGCAGCCGCAGCGCAAGGCCTGGCGGGGCCGGGCTCTCGTCATTGTGAAGGCGGGCCGCGAGAGCGGGAAGGTCCACCTTACGGCCCAGGCGGACGGACTGCGATCTGCTGAGGTGACGCTCACGATCCGGTAGTCATTCCTGGGTGGAGGGGTCTTCGGATGCTCGCTCTCCTGATGGCGGCTCTGCTCGCGATGGTCCTGGCCTCATCCGCGCCGGCCGACGAGGGGCTGGTCGCCCACTGGCCGCTTTCCGAGGGCAAGGGTGACATCGCGCGGGACGCCGTGGGGGATGCTGATGGGACGATCCACGGCGCGACATGGGTCCGGACCGGGAACACGTACGCATTGCGGTTCGACGGCGTGGACGACACCGTCGAGTTCGGTGACCCCGCGGCGCTCTCGCCAGCGGACGCGATCACTGTGGAGGCCTGGGTCTGCCCGGAGAGGATCCCGGGCGTCGGGGAGCCAGGCATCGTCGGCAAGGCGTACGGGAACTACGTGCTCACCTACTACACGGACGGCAAGTGCTGGTGGTACGCCGGTGAGAGCGGCACCAACGCCAAAGCCGCGATGTCCCCGGGTGCGTGGCACCACGTGGTCGGCACCTACGACGGCGCCCGCCTGGTGCTGTACGTGGACGGCCAGGTGGGTGACGAGAACTCCGCGCGGAGACGCGTCATCCCTTCTGGTGTGCCCTTCTACATGGGTCGGAGCGACGGCGACGTTCAGTACACCCAGAACGCGCACTTCTCTGGGATGCTCGCCGATGTACGCGTGTACAGCCGCGCTCTGACTGCGGCCGAGGTGCAAGACCATTACCGCACGACACACCTCACGGGAGTGCCGGACCTGTCGGCCTTCGTCCACTATGCCGCGCGCGAGCTGAGGGTGGAGCTGGGCCTCCGAGCGCTTGGCGCGCTGCCGAAGGGCGCCATGGCCCACGTCGAGGCCCGCCATCGGGGCGACGACGGGCCCGCTGCCACTGCCCGCCTGGCGCCCTCCCATGGCGAGAGCGCGATCGAGGGCAGTCTGCGCTTCCCGTCGTTCGCGCCCGGGGAGTACCGGGTGACAGCGTGGGTCGAGGATGCTCGCGGGAGGCGGATCGGGCATCGAGCGGAGACTGAAGTCGTGTGGCCGGAGCCGCCGTCATGGGACGTCGACGACCGGCGCATCAGAGTCCTGAACTCGCTGGTCAGCGAGCTGCGCAACGTCAGCGATCTCGCGGCGGACGAGACCGTCGTGGACTTCACCAACCCGCGCGACGGGTGGGTGTTCCTCCGTGTGACCTCGGACATCGAGGCGGGCGGGAAGGTGAACATCGCTCTGCCGCAGGTGCCCGGCGCCGATCCCGAGATACGGCAGACAGCCGACGGGCCTGCTGAGGTGGAGGCAATGCGTCGGCTGCCCGCCGGCAAGCACGCCATCACAGTCCGGTGCTCGGGTGAGGCTTCCGTGAGCAACCTGGTCATCCGCTCCATCCCGGAGATCGGGTACTGCCGCGTCGACTGCGGGCCGCAGATCACGGCCTACGGCCCGTGCGACTGGGACTACCTGAAGACGTACATACTGCCCCACACCAACCTCGCGGTCAGCCGCGGCGCGCCGACGGAGCGGCCGCTGTGGGAGGAATGGAGGCGGCAGGGCAAACGCTGGATCGTCGAGACGCCCCTCGTCGGGCTCGGCAAGAGGGACGGCGTCTCCGCAGACGAGGTCGAGAAGGGCTGGATCGAGGCGGGCAGCCTCGGCGAGCCGCTGCTTGATGGCATCATCGTGGACGAGTTCATCGCCGGCGAGGACCCGATATGGGACTCGTGGCACGAGGCGATCCGTCGGATCCGAGACAACCCTAGCTACGCCGGGAGGGTGTTTTACCCCTACTGCACGCCGCTCTACGGAGCCAAGGCCGGCCGTGCCCTGACGCAGACGGTCATGGACGCCGGCTGGGCCGTGGCTCTCGAGCGCTACCTGCCCGAAGCCCCCACGGAGGGCGCGGCGCGCGCCGCGATCGATGCGGCGGCCGTACACCCGGTGAGGGAGTGGGAGGCGGCGCAGCCGGGGATTGTCCGACATCTGATGATCGTGTGGGGCTTCTTCATCTCCGCGCCGAACGAGACGACGAACACCGACCCGAGCGTCGATATGAAGGCATTCACCGACATGCAGATGAGCATCCTCGCGAATGACCCCACGTTCTTCGGGCTCTACGGCGTCACGTCGTACCTCTCCGCCTACGCGGACGAGGAGATGCTCCGGTGGTATGGCCGGCTCGTCCGTCACTACTGCATCGAGGGCCGAACGGACCGGCTGACGGACTACTACAACGTCCGCCACATCGAGAACCCCGACTTCGCCGATGGGCTGACCGGCTGGACGGTCGTCAGCGCGGAAGAGGGCAGCGTCTCCACCGGCACGGCCGAAGGCCTGAGCTGGCTGGAGGGCCGGTACCCGCCGACAACGACGGGGAACACCTACCTGCTGATGCGGCGGAGCGCCCAGGCTCCGAACACGGTGAGCCAGACCATGCGAGGCCTGACGCCTGGTCGGCTCTACTCGGCGAAGATGATCTCCGGCGATCGTCAGGAGCTGGAGCGCGGCTCATCGACGAAGGCAGAACATGCTGTGCGGCTCAGTGTGGACGGCGTGGACATCATCCCGGAAAGGTCGTTCCGGTTCCCCTTCGGCAGCTGCTACGCCCACGTCTTCCGTGACTTCAACGCGGACAACCCCTTCTACATGAACCTCCACACCGTGACCTTCCGCGCCCGGGCCGAGCAGGCGGAGCTGACCATCTCCGACTGGGCCACACCCGACGCCCCCGGCGGCCCGATCGGCCAGGAGTTGATGTGCAACTTCGTCGAGGTTCAGCCGGCGCTGGAGTAGGCTGAGTGGCCGCCGAAGCCCCCTCCCTCACCCCAGCCCTCTCCCAGGGGAGAGGGGGCGGACCACCTCTCCCGCCGGGAGAGGTCGGAACGACACATGCCCCCGTGTCGTTCCGGGTGAGGGAGCAAGCCGGGCGAGGCGCCGTCGCATGGGGGACCGCCACTCATCTCACTCACTCTCCGCCCGCAGGAAGTCCAGGACGACGAAGTCGCCGGGCTGAGCGGCGATGGTCTGCTTCTCGATCGACTTCGCGCCCAGGTAGTAGTACCTGATCCGCAGCCTGTGCACGCCGCCGGCCTTGAGCAGCTCCCGAAGGTTGAACGCGCGGTAGGCGTCCCAGGGCTCGTACCAGTTCTCCTCCAGTAGCAGCTCTGTGCCCGACTCGATGTCCAGCACGCGCACGGCGTACGTGCCGGGTGCGTCCGAGCTGACGGGCTTCTGCTTCCAGGTGAGGAATGGGTACCGGTCGAGGTCGATCTCGACGCCCTCGATCGTGACGTGCGGCCAGCTGTCCTTCGCCTCCGTACGCCGGAGGAGGATCACGTCCGTGCCCACGGCCTCCATGGCGAGGTGCTCGCTATTCCGCTCGCCGGTCGCATCCATGAAGTCGTCGAGGCGCCACTTGGTGGTCTTGGGCGAGAGGCCGACATAGCCGCCCGGATCGCTCCGCTGCCGATGGCCGTTGCACTCGCCGCCTGAGGCATCCTCCGTCGACGTGGGCGTCACTTGCTCCACGGCCTGCGCGAGCGCCTTCCGTGTGTCAGCCTCAGTGAGGCCCTTCGGCGCGGGCGGGTTGACCTTCGGGCGCACGAGGAGCTTCGGCAGCTCGCCCACGTTCTCGCCCGTGTTGCCGGTCGCGAGGAAGCTGAACACCTCCGGCGATGTCGCCTGGAAGTAGGTCCGCAGGTCCATGTCCTCGCGCAGCCCGACGAGCGATGCGCCGGCCAACATACAGTCGCGGATGTGGAGCTGGTTCGGCAGCTCCTCGCAGTAGATCGCGCAGTTCCGTCGCGCGTTGCCGTTCGCGCAGATGAAACAGTCATCCAGGAGCACCGTCGGGCCCAACGGCGTGTCGTACCGTGCGAAGTTGACGACCGGAGTGAAGCCGCCGCCCTCGCCACCGAACCGCACGCTGCGACAGGTGAGGTTGGCACCGTAGTTGTCGATCCAACGCTGATCCGCGCCGTTCACCAGCGGCACGCCGCAGAGGTTCTCGATGGTGAGCCGGCCGCCGCGATGCTCGATGGCCGCCTGGTTGCGCATGTCCGCGTCCGTGGTGATCCAGCAGTCGCGCATCACCGCCTGGTCGCAGCCGCGGTTCACCCACACCTGCCGGCACGCCAGGAAGGTGCAGTCCTCGATGTCGATGGTGGTCGAGACGACATCGGTGTCGAGCGCGACGCCACGGGCACCGTAGAAGCGGCAGTCCTCAATGCGTATCTGCCCGGTGTCGAGGTTCGGGTTGCGCAGCGAAAGGTGGCTCTTACCGCCGAGGAACGTGAAGCCGGAGATGGTCATCCGCCAGGCGTAGTCGCTCTCGAAGATAGGTTTCTCGGGATCGGTCTGCTCGATGACGGCGCCGTCGCCGCGGAAGCGCCCGTTGCCAATCTGCAGCGCATCGCTGATCCGATACTTGCCGGGCGGGAAGTGCAGCTCCTGCATCTCGTTGTAGTAAGCCGTGCCTGGATACGGCTCGCTGATGCCCTTGATCGCCCCAATCGCTGCCCGGATCGCCTCCGTGTCATCGGTCTGCCCATCCCCCTTCGCCCCGAAGTCGCGGACATTGACGGAGGACTCCGCGCGCGCCACCCCCATGACGCACGCCTGCATGAGTAGGGGGACGGTCAGGGCCACGACGAGCCGGGCAGAGCGGTTCATGCCACTCGCCCCCTCCGGTCAACGGTGTGCCTTCCGGGCTTCGGGGCATCCGAGGGCCGGACCTTCGCGGGCTGTCCATGCCGGCGCCCGTGGTCGGGGTCGCCCTACGCATACTCGATGGCGTACATGGCGAACGTCCCAAGCTCAGGCACTGTGATCGCTACGCGGCCGCGCACTTGCCGCAGCTCGATGGGGCGGCCCTTGGGCTCGAGGGTGACGCGGCGCGGCTCCCGGCCACGGAGGTCGACGCGGACTTCGGTACCATGCACCGGCACGTTCGGGAGCTCTCGCTGGAAGTTCAGCAGGCACAGGACGAACCGGTGCCTATCGGGTTGATGGAACATCGTCACCTCGACGCATGGCGGCGCGTCGGCCTCGAACCAGTAGTGGCCCGAGATGTGCTTCAGCAGTCCGGTGAACACGCCGCGGTGCGGCTCGTAGGCCTCCAGCGATGCCGCCGCGTAGATCGCGCTCCCCTTGCCGAAGCGGTTCAGCACCAGCGCCGCCTGGTCGGTGTAGCGGCCCGGGGGGTTGTTGTGGATCGAGGCGAAGTGGTCGGGATCGTCCGGGTCGAAGTAGGGCAGCACCGTCGTCCCGAGCACCTCCACGCCGGCATGGGGCTCGAGCACCATCTGCGGTGAGTACAGGCCCAGCGGGTGCGCGCGGGTGAAGCCGCCCAGCACCTCCTCGTGACCATCGGCCGGCGCGATGTAGGTGAAGCGTTCCGGCGTCTCCCCGCGGTACGACACGCCGAGTACGTCCGCCAGGAGGAAGTCGTCGAGCTTCCTGCCGTGCGTGGTCGCGAGCGAGGTCCACGCGCTCGCATACAGCGCTCCGCCGCCGGCCACAAACGCACGCACCGCCTCCGCCTCACCCTCGTCCATCATCAGTACGTTCGGCAGCACGAGCGCCCGATAGCCCGTCAGCGTGGACAGCGACCGCCGGGTCAGCACGCCGAATGGGATGTGCGCATCGGTCAGCGCCTTGCACACGCTCACAACAGCATCCACGTGGGGCAGCTTCCCGGAGAGGCGGCCGCCATCGACGGGCTGGCCGTTGTCCGCGAAGTCGCACTTCGACTCGGTGCTGAGGTAGACGGCGACATCCCGGCACGGCTCGCCGCCAATGGCATCATCGTAGGCCTCGGTCTCCGCGAACACCTTCCCCATCCGCTCGTAGGCCGCCGGGTTCAGCGTGCCCTCGGGGTCGATGGAGTCAATGAACACGAAGGCGCCCGCATCCGCCACCGCCGCGAAGGCCTTGCAGCGCAGCAGCTCCTCGGACTTCAGCGTCGTGTAGTTCCCAAGATCCACGCTCACGCAGGTCTCGAAGGCATAGGGCTGCGCCGGGCTGAGGTTCAGGAAGAGCTTGCGGACGAGCGACCCCTGCGCCGCATCGCCGTAGAAGTCGCCCTGCAGGAAGTCGCACGCGTCGGCCAGCCGCTCCGTCACACCGAAGGACCAGCCGAGCGGGAACGTTGAGGACTGGTGTTCGACGGTGACCTGCGGCCGGATCGCCTTCACGGTCTCGGTCAGGTGCTGTGCGAACTCGACGAGCCACTCCTCGCGCGATCGCTGGAACCGGACCCACCCCTCGTCCAGCCAGTTGACCACGGTGGGCAGCTCTGCGCCCGTCGCCTGGCTGAACCGCCCCCGGCAGTGGTGACAATAGCACACCCGCGGCCAGAATGTCATGTCGAACCGCATTCCCTCGAACTCGTAGCCCTCGCACACCTCGCGCGCAAGGCCGACGATGTGCTCGCGGTAGGGCGAGTTCGGACAGCAGATGCCGTAGCGGCTCCTTGCCGCGGCTTCGTTTCCGTTCGAGTCGCGGATGCGCCAGTCCGGGTTCGCCCTATAGGCCTGCGTGTCGAAGATCGCGCTGAGATACACCACGCGCGCGATGCCGGCCTCGCCGCACGCGCGCAGCATCTCCGCGAGGATTGGTGTTCGCGCGACAGCGGGGTGCGGGGTGCCGATCCGGGTCGGGTAGTAGCACAAGCCGACGTGCGAGTGGGCGTAGATCACCGCCGACTGCACGCGGGCGACCTTGAGCATCCGTGCGTACTCGTCGGCATCGAACCGCGAGAGGAAGCGCGGATCGTGGTCGGTGATGTGCATGTCGATGACACCGCGCCTGTAAGCGTGCTCGAACCAGCGGGGCATAGCCGTCTCTCCTCCACGTCTTCCGTGGTTACCCGGGTCGGCCTTCCGCGAACGCGGCGACCTCATCTGCGGATCGGATGACCTCGCTCCCCCCAAGGCGCGTGGCGCAGAGGGCGCCGCAGGCGCTCGCCAGGCGGAGGCTGTCCGCCACTGGCATCCCCTCGACCCGCGCCTTGATGAACGCCGCGTTGAACGCATCGCCGCAGCCCGTTGTGTCCAGCGGCTCGACGACGTATGGCGGCTGGTGGGCGACCTCGCCATCGGCCGAGATCACAGCCGCACCATCGCCCCCCAGCTTGGCGACCACTGTACACCCGCAGACGGCCAACTCCTGTGCCGCGGCGATGGGGTCGGCTATCCCCGTGAGCGCGGCAAGCTCGACTTCGTTGGGCAGGAAGTAGTCGCAGTAGGGCAGCACAACACGAACAGCGTCCGTCTGCCAGTCACCGGACGGCGCGAAGCCGGTGTCGAGGCTCGTAGTGCACCCCTGGTCGCGGGCACGGGCGAATACGTCCCCAGCGCCCGCCCCGAGCCGAGGCACGAGGTAGTAGCCCGCGATGTGGACGTGGGACGCCGAACGGAGCACGTCGTCGTCGATGTCCTCCGGCGCGAGTCCGCGCACCGCGCCGGAGAAGGTGGCGAAGGCGCGGTCCGGCCCGCAGGCCAAGGCCACGGTGACCCCGGTACGGTGGTCAGGATCGCGCAGGATGTGTGTCGTATCCACGCCTACCCGCGACACGTGCTGAACCAGGAAGTCACCGAACGAGTCATGGCCTACGCGCGCGATCAGCGACACCTTCGCGCCGAGAGCGGCCAGGGTACAGGCCATGTTCGTGGCAGAGCCGCCCGGCACCATCGCGAAGTCGGTGCCGACGCGCTCTGTGCCGAGCCGCGGTAGCTCGGGCAGCCCTGCGACGATGATGTCGATGTTCAGGTCACCGACGACCAGTATGCGCGCGTCACTCAACGCGAGCCGCCACCTCCCCTCCGATGAGCGGCGCCTCCCACTGGTTCTGCCCCGTCGCTGTGAGTACGCACTGGGCCGCCCAGGACCTGCCGTGCAGCTCGGGAGCCGCGTAGAGCCCCGTCCAGCTACCGTCCACCGCCGCCGACAGCGGCTGCGTGCAGTCCAGGCCGAACTGGATGTACCCGTTGTCCAGCGTTGCCTTCTGAGTCGTCAGGCAGTCGCCCTGTCGCTCGATCAGCTCCGCGGAGGCGACGCGATGGTCGCCGATAGCGAATGTTGCGGGCCGGTAGTCCGGGAAGCCGCGCGTCTTCATCCGGACGCCGCACAGGCGCACGCTCGTGACGTCCTGGGCGGCCTTCCGCGAGGGGGCGAACAGCTCCGTGCGGCGCTCGACGCGCACCGGCACGCCGGGCCGCACGAGTGTCGTGCTCCGGAGCCGCCAGCCGGGTCGCGGCTTCTGCTCCCACGTGAGGAGGACTCCCTCCGGCGTGTGCCTCACCTCGGTCAGCGCCGGCGCATTGTCGCTCTCGAAGCGCCAGCCATTGGCTTCCACCACGTCCGCCGAGGAGTCGAGCGTGTCCAGCAGGTCCGGGTGGTCGCCGGTGTAGACCCAGTTCAGGTCGCAGCCGTGGGCCAGGCGGAACTGGGCGAGGATCACCGGGCCTTGGAAGACGGACACGCACCGCGCCTCGACCGGTGGCGCGCCATCGACCGATACCTGCGCCGGAGGCAGACTGTCGAAGGCATCGTCCAGGGCAACGCGCAGTGGCAGACGGAAGCGGATGTGGACCTCGTCCCCCGGCCGCCAGCGGCGCGAGATGTCGGTATAGCCGTCGTGCACCTCGGGATGGACGGCGTCGCCATTGACCTTCACGCTGACCACCTCTGCCCAGCCCGGCACGCGTATCTTCAGCGTGAACTCCATAGGCGTAGCGGGGGTGATCGTCAGGCGCACATCGCCCGAGCGCGGGATGTCGGCCTGTGTCTCGATGTGTACCGGACCGCCCTCGAGCCTGAGGTCGGCGGCGGAGGGCATGAACCCGTTGACGTACCCGCCCGTCGGCGAGGAGGCGTAGAGGTGACGGGCGGTCTCGTAGAGCGCCTTGCCTCCCCACCACCCGCAGCAGAACCACCCGTCCCCACCCCGCTGGGGGCCGGGGAGCCGGTTGAAGGTCGAGAAGTCGCCCTGGTGGTACTGCATGTACCGGATGTGGTTGTAGTAGATCCGCTCGGCCCGGTCGTAGAACCGCCCCTCACCGGTGAAGTCCGCCAGGAGGTAGCTGAGCTGTAGCTCATCGGAGGTCTGACAGGTCTCGTCGTGCGGGTCGGGGTCGCGCGCCCAGGGGATCTGCTCGAGGACGCCGCCTGTGCCCCACGTCGCCCGGTCGAACACTCGGTCGCAGGCAGCGATGGCGTCGTCAAGGTAGCTGCGATCACCCGTGGCCGCGTACAGCCACGGGAAGCCCCGGACCGTCGTCAGATTGGCATGGATGTGCCAACTCTCTAGCTCAGGCCGATCGTTGGGGATCTCGCCATGGATCATCCAGGCCACGCCGCCCCACTGGCGGTTGAGGTCGGCCATCCGCATGGCCGTCTCGAGGATCGCTGGGTCTTTGGTTCGCCAGTAGAGCCACACCATCCCCTCCAGCGCGCCCTTGCCCAGGTGGCCGACGGTGGCGCCCTCGCGGGAGAACCGGCCGTCATCCGCGAAGTAGTTCGCGGCCGCGAGGTCGCCGTTGTCGAGGTAGCTGCGATACCATGCGGCAAGCCGGCGAGCCGCCTCCAGGATGCTCGGGTCGCCGGTCCGATCATACGAGGCCATCAGCCCGCTGAGGATGGTGCCCTGGCTCCAGATGAAGCCCGTGCGCGTGGGGGTCCCGCCGACGAACGAGCCGGGGAACAGGCTGTGGCCGTCCTGCCGCGCCATCAGCGCCCGAGTCGGGTGGTCAAGGGCGACGTCCACGTGCATGAGGCGGCTGAGTATGGAGTAGGTCTCAAGGAACCGGCCGTGGGTCTCAAAGCCGCAGTCGCTGAGGAAGTCGGTGACAAGACCCTGGTCGCGTCCGGCATAGGCCCAACGGTCCATGTAGGTGCGGATGCGGCCCGCCAACTCGCCCCGCACATCGATGTCGAGCGGATCGACCGGCTGAGGCCAGTTCGGGTCGCGGTCGAAGAGCACGGGGCGCATGGGCAGCATCCGCGACTTCGCCTCTGGTCTGAGCGGCGGGTACCCGACGTGCCCGCGCAGCTCCTCCTCACGGCCGCAACGCACGTAGTACATCGGAGCGACCGGGCACTCGCCTCGGGCGAGCTGGTCGGTGTCGAGCTGCGCCACCGCCTCGTCCGGGAACACCCAGACGACGCTCATGCTGGCGGAGCGGCCGGACTCCTCCCCCTCGTGGAAGCACGTCACCTCCAGGAAGCCATCGTGATCCCTATCTCTGACCTCGTAGGCCCGCACGAACGGCTTCCCGCCCCCGGCCTCAGCGAGGTCGATGAGGTCGACGCGCCGCCCGTCGATCACGACATGCTGCACACGCTTGCCGGGCTCCGCCGCGGGATCGAAGAACCCGATGGCGACAACGAACCTTCCGCCCGGACGTACGGCGAAGTGATACCCGATGGGCGGCCCTCCCTTGTTCACGGAGTGCTCGACGAGCGCGCCCTCGAAGCCCCGGTCATAGGGCGCTCCGGGCGGGGCGCAGCGCTGGGGCAGGCCGACGCACACCCGGGTGTAGAAGTAGGTGTAGCCGTCGGGGCGGAGGACGATCGGCGCATCGCCCAAGTGCTCGCGGAGACCGGCCGTGACCTGGGTCCCGGGCGCAACGAACGCAGCCGCCTCTGTTCGTGCCGCCTCGGGAATGGGCCGTGTGCCGGCCAGCAGGAACTCGTGCGGCGTCAGCACCTGCGGGGTGAACCGGAACTCGTCGAGCGATCCCTGGAAGGGGTACTGGCCTTCCGGGTACGAGCCGATGAACAGGTCAGTCGTGCGCGTGTCCTGCAGCATCGGGCCGGTGCGGGAGTCCCGTGGCTGCCCGTTCACGTAGGCCCGGATGCGCATCTCGCCGTTCCCACAGTCCTCGTAGATCGCGGCGAGGTGATACCACACGCCGATGACGGGGCCGCCGCTGTTCAGATCGAACAGATAGGTCTCCGTCGCGCCGTAGATGTTCGCGCGCACGGTCCCATCCGGCTGATAGATGATGTGCCAGTTGCCAGGCCCCGGCGTGCCTCTGGAGGCCAGGACCTGGCCCGGATCTGTCGGTGGCCCGAACTTCGCCCAGAACTCGACGGTGAAGTTGCGTGACACGTCGAGTGTAGGGGATGCGCCCACGCGCAGATAGCCGCCCCGCACATTCAGCGAGTGGTGGTTCGCCGCATCGCCTACTGGCATGACCGCCATCGGCACGTCGTCGGAGAACACAGGCGCACTCGGGCCTGCGACGGCCGATGCAGCGCTGCCCTCCTCCCGGGCGGAGAGGCAAGGCGCACTGGCCTCACCGTCCTCGAAGCGCCAGTAGGCGGTGGGCAGGTCGGCGGCATGGGCGAGCCCCGATGCCAGAAGGAGAAGGGAGGTGGCCATTCCCACCGGCGCGCGACCGCGATCGGACACTCTGAGGGCCCCCTTGTGTGGCGCGCGTCGGCCGCTCCAGCCGACGCCGCGTTGCGGCTCGGGCAGCATGTTGATCATCAACTGGCGGTAGAGCAGGCACTCGGAGCGGCCAACGCCCGAAAAGCCCGCGAAGCCACTGGTACCAACGGATTGCGCGAGTCCCGAGGTGAGGACCGTGCCCAACCGAGCGTCTGCTTTACGTAGTTCTGAACCCCCCGAATTTGCCCTCTCTACCGCATGGAATCGGTGGCTCTTGGACGGCGAGAATGCGTCCTGGTCGCCGAAGACAATCCATGACCGTCGAGCTTACCTGAGACAGCTTACCTACTGGCTCGCCAACGAGAAACAGTTGCCCGATGACCTCCAGCAGTTCGCCGACCCCGCCGTTCTCCGGGAGCTACTCAGTTACGTTCGAAGCGAACGCCCAGCAGGCCGATGGGGTAACCCTACCCCTGCCTGCCGACGTGCGCCGCAACCCGAGACGGCCAATCGGTTCTGGCGGGAACTGAGAACGTTCTTCGGATGGGCAGTCACGCAGGAGCTGCTGCCACGCAATCCGATGGACAAGATGACCCGCCCGAGGCTTCCCGAGAAGCCCATCGCTCCTCTGGACGCAGACGCCGCGCGCCGACTTCTTGAGGCGGCGGGCCGGTGTAGGAGAGGACGCCGCGACGTTGCGCTGGTTGCGCTCTACCTGGACTCCGGCTTGCGTTGCTCCGAGGCGGTCAACCTACGGAGGGAGGACGTTGACCTCGCCACCGGTTCCGCCCTAGTGGTTCGCGGTAAGTGTGGTAGGACCCGGAGCGTCTTCTTCGGTGCCCATACCTCCCGGCTACTGCGCGCCTACCTGGCGACACGTAGAGACGGCGAGCCCTGGCTGTTCTTGGCAGAGGGCGGAGAGGCGTTGACGCCCGCGGGTGCGGCGCAGCTAGTGAAGCGCGCGGCTCAACGGGCCAGAGCGCGGGCCAACGTCCACCGACTGCATCACACGTTCGCGCTGGTGGACTGAACCCCGTCTAGTAGACAGTGGCGGGCGTTGGATTAGTGGGCTCGGGGAGATACAGAGCATCCCGCAAAGCGGGAGGCAGGCTTAGGTTCGGCATCGCGTTGGCGAAGCCTTGTGGCGAGACCGAGTTCGAGTCGGCTCCACTCCGCAATATGGGGGTGCTTCGTTCCGCCGACTCGAACTCGAGGGGTGG
>Ga0315288_10000432_pt1 | contig 52310 bp, 40 predicted proteins | sample YL17G11_20_MG_FD_203454 | JGI IMG/M metagenome (GOLD analysis project Ga0315288, IMG submission 203454) | Sediment microbial communities from Yellowstone Lake, YNP, Wyoming, USA - YL17G11_20 | ecosystem: Environmental > Aquatic > Freshwater > Lake > Sediment | place: USA: Wyoming | collected... | reverse complement strand
GTTCGTCTACAGGGGTGGCAAAAGGCTGGTGGGGCTGTCGGGCCCCGCCCCCAAAGAATCGGACTGCCGGTTCTGCGGAGCTTGCGTCGAGGTCTGCCCCACGGGGGCCCTCGTGGACAAGGACCCCAAAGCATCTCAGGAGAAGGAGAGGGCGGCCGTGCTCGTCCCTTGCAGGAGCACCTGCCCTGCCGGCGTCGATATCCCTCGTTACATCAGGTGCATCTCAGAGGGTCGTGTCGACGAGGCCTTTGCGGTCGTAAGGGAGCGACTGCCCGTTTTCTCGCGGTCCCTTTCCCTGGTCTGCCTTAGGCCCTGCGAGAAGGCCTGCCGCAGAGGCGAGGTCAACGAGCCCGTCGCCATATGCGACCTGAAGCGCTTCGCCGCAGAGAAGGGCGCCGCCAGCCATCGGACGGCCAAGGCATCCTCTGGAAAAAGGGTCGCCGTGGTCGGCGGGGGTCCCGCGGGACTTACCGCGGCATATTATCTTGCATTGTCCGGTCACGCCGTGACGGTCTTCGAGAGCGAGCCAAAGCTGGGAGGGATGACGAGGATAGGCATTCCCCGTTACAGGCTTCCCGTCCATGTGCTCGACGAGGACATCAAGGACCTGGTGGGTCTCGGGTTAGATATCAGGACGGGGACATCCGTCGGGAAGGACATCCCATTCAAGGACCTCCTCGATGGAGGCTACGACGCCATTTTCCTGGCCATCGGGGCCCAGCTCAGCCGCAGGATTAGGATCGAGGGCATAGACCATCCGAGGGTCCTTTGGGGCCTCGACTTCCTCCGGGCCGTCAACAAGGGCGAGCGGGTGGACCTAAGGGGCAAGAGGGTGGTCGTCATCGGCGGAGGGAACGTGGCCATCGACGTGGCCCTGACAGCCCGCAGGTTGGGAACGGCCTCCCTGGAGCTCGCATGCCTCGAATCCAGGGACATCATGCCCGCGTCTGAATGGGAGGTCAAGGAGGCCTGCGAGGAAGGGATAAATCTGAACTGCTCCTGGGGCCCGAAGAGGGTGATCGTCGAGAACGGTGCCTTGAAAGGGATCGAGTTCAAGCGCTGCACGAGGGTCTTCGATGAGACGGGCCGGTTCAACCCCGCATATGACGAGGCCGCTACGACGACCCTACCCTGCGACATCATCATCGTTGCCATAGGCCAAGCCTCGGACCTGGGGCTCCTCGGGGAGCCTAGCCCGATAGCCTTTGAGCGGGGCATCGTTAAGACGGACCCCGACACCCTACAGACGTCGAATCCTAGGGTCTTTGCGGGGGGCGACCTCGTGAAGATGCCGGGGTCCATCGTGGACGCTGTGGCAGCAGGCAGGAAGGCGGCCTCCAACATCGACAAGCTCCTGGGAGGCCCAGGGATCGTAGACGAGGCCACGGTGGATGTGAAGGCCCCGGCCCCCTATCTCGGCAAGGTCGAAGGCTTTGCCAAGCTGCATAGGGCCATCCCTGGCAACCTGGACGCCCAAGACCCGGGCCGCAAGGACGGCTTCGCCGAGGTCTATTCCTGCCTGGACAAGGAGGCTGCCATCGCCGAGGCGAACCGTTGCCTGAGGTGCGACCTGAGGCTCCTTATATTGGCGGTCCCGTGGCCACCCGAGAGGGTCCTTGTGTTCGCTGCCGAGGCCATCGCAAAGGTCCCAGATGTCGAGGGGGTCTACCGGCTCTTCGACGGAGAACGGAAGGTCCTCAAGATTGCGGGGGTCCCCAACCTGAGGGAGAGCCTCGAAAAGGACCTCAAGACGGCCACGAAGGCCAAGTTCTTCGACATCGAAGAGGAAAAGATGTACTCGAAGAGGGAGAGCGAGCTGCTCCAGCAGTACATCCAGGTCCATGGCAAGATGCCCGAGGGCGCGGGGGGCGGCGACGATATCGAGGACCTGTTCTGAAAAATGAGGTGGGCGCGATGGGGAAAAAGGGGCCTGTCAGGAAGGAACAGACGGGAACGAGCGAGGAGCGCCTGAAGGCCAAGGGTTGGGATAGGCAGAACAGCATCGACGAGCCCCGCCTCGGCGAGCTCGTCAAGATGTACGAGGACCTGGGGTTCGAGGTCCACCTGGAGCCGCTTCATCGGGACGAGCTCGATGAATGCGATCAATGCATGACGGCCGAACCGAGAAGGTACAAGACCATCTACATCAGGCCCCGGACGGAAGGCAAGGCAGGAAGCGGGCTGGACGACATGTATTGACCGGTCCTTGGTCTACGACCCAGAGAAAACCAGAATCGATCCTCATTCATTATATTTATTAGGATGGAATGAACTCCCCTTCCCAAAATGGGACGGCCCGATGGAGCGGAAGGTCCCCGAAGGCCATTGACCTAAGGGCGTTGTTGCGAACGATAAATCCGGACGGCCACTGACAACGACAATGGACGCATGATGGGCCATCCCGATGAAGGTCGTACTGATTCGAAAAAGCCAAGAAACGGCATCTGGACCAAAGCGTCGACAAGATGACCTGTCCTGGGGAACGGGGCGGCGTCGATAGACAGGAGGATGATGATATGGAGGAATGGTTTTTCACCGAAGAGCAGCAGATGTATAGGGAAAGCCTCAGGAAGCACCTTGCGAAGCTCATCACGGCAAAAGTGGTCGAGCACATGGAGGAGACGAGGGAGATACCCAAGGAGACCATCAAGGGCATGGCCGACTTCGAGCTGTCTTGCCCGCTGGTCTCGGAGGAGTACGGAGGCGCCGGCATCGACCTCGTGACCGCAGGCATCATCGGAGAGGAGATTGGCCGGGCGGACCCGACCGGGTCGACGGCGGTCTATTTCCTCGTCCCGGCCGCGTGGAGCAGGATGATATTCCTTTATGGCACCAAGAAGGCCAAGGAGGAGCTGCTACCGCAGATGACCAAGGGAACGATATGGTGCGGCATCGCCACGACCGAGGCCGACACTGGGTCAGACCTCGGCAGCATGAAGACGACCATCTCGCCCACCGAGGGCGGATACCTCGTCAAGGGGGCCAAGACCTACATCAGCGGGGTCAGGGAGGCCTCCACAATGGGCGGCGGGCACGTGACGCTGGCCCGGCAGACCCTTGACAAGGGGGTCCGCGGATGCACCCTGTTCTACCTGCCCCTGAAGGACACACCCGGTATCAAGATATTTCAGGACCGCGAGATGGGGCGGGAAGGGATATCGACCGGGGGCTTCCACATCGACAATGTGAAGATACCGAAGCACTACATGATCGGCGAGGAGAACAAGGGCTTCTATATCGTCCACGAAGGGTACGAGGCCGCCAGGGGGATAATAGCGTGCGTTTGCTCAGGTGCCGCCCTTAAGGCCCTAGAGAACGCCATAGCCTACGTCAAGGAAAGGAAGGCGTTCGGACAGCCGCTGGCCAGGTACCAGGGGATACAGTTCCCGCTCGCCGAGCACTGGTCAAGGATGATGATGGTCCGAGACTGGGCCTATAAAGCCCTCAGGATCATGCAGCAGGAGAAGGAGAAGAAAGCGACCAGGTTCGAGACCAGCCAGGCCATCGCAATGGCTAAGCTATGGGCCCCGCTATGGGCCTTCGATGCCATCAACTTCGCGATGCAGGTACAGGGCGCCTACGGCTATTCGCTCGAATGCACCGAGCAGAAGTCCCTCAGGGCCATCAGGAGCTTCGGCTGGGCCGAGGGCACCTCCGAAGTCATGAGGCTCATCGTCGCCAGGGAGCTTCTCGGCAAGGACCACAAGGGCTATTGATCGCTACCCTCCGGTGGTCCCATGCACATAGTCGTCTGCGTCAAACAGGTCCCCGATACGACGGAGGTCAAGGTCAACCCAGAGACCGGGACCCTGATCCGTGAGGGCGTCCCGAGCATAATCAATCCCTTCGACCAGTTCGCGATCGAGGAGGGCCTTAGGCTGAGGGACAAGGTCGGGGGCGAGGTCACCGTCATCTCGATGGGCCCGCCGCAGGCCAAGGCCGTCATCCTGCTCGGGCTGGCCCTGGGCGCGGACCGCGGGATATTGCTGACCGACCGGGCCTTCGCCGGCGCTGACACCCTTTCTACGGCCTATACCCTCTCGAAGGCGATACAAAAGCTCGGAAAGGTCGACCTCGTCCTATGCGGCATGCAGGCGGTGGACGGCGACACGGCCCAGGTCGGCCCCGGCCTGGCATCCACCCTCAAGATCCCGCAGATAGCCTACGCTGAGACCCTCGAGGTGAAGGAGGGCAAGGTCCGGGCCAGGCGCACGATGGAGGATTACATCGAGGTCGTGGAGACGCGCCTCCCGGCCCTGTGCACGATGACCACACCATCGAACTTCGTGCCAACCGACCCGCCCTTCTCCAAGATAACGAAGGCCAAGAAGAAGCCCTACGCGGAGTGGACTGCAGAGGCCATCGGGGCCGACCCTGGGAGGCTCGGCCTCAAGGGCTCCCCGACGTGGGTCAAGAAGGTCTACTCCGCCCAGACCAAGGAGAAGGCTATCATCATCAAGGGATCCGCCGACGAGACGGTCGCCAAGCTGGTGGAGATACTGAAAAAGGAGCATTTCCTGTAGGAGGGCCTGCCATGCTGAAGGTGAAGGACAGTTGCACAGGTTGCGGGAAATGCGAGAAGACATGTCCCTTCGGGGCTATAAAGGTCGAGAACAAGAAGGCCGCCGTGCAGGACAATTGCAACCTCTGCGGCGGTTGCGTGCAGGTGTGCCCTTTTGACTCCCTCGAGCTGGAGCGGAAGGTGGAGAAGAAGGACTTCACGAACTACACGGGCCTCTGGGTCTACACCGAGGTCAAGGCGGACGGAACCGTCAGGAACGCCACCCTTGAGCTCCTCTCCAAGGGCAATGAGCTCGCCAAGGAGCTGGGCCAGGACCTTTGCGCGGTACTTCTGGGCTCCAACGTCGGGGAGCTGGCCGGGGTCCTCGCCAGCTACGGGGCCAAGAGGATCTACCTCGTCGATGAGCCCGAGCTCAAGGAATACAATACTGACGCCTATTCGACCATCATCATCGGACTGATAACGAAGCACAAACCGAACATAGTAATCATTCCGGCCACCCCGCTTGGACGGGACCTGGCGCCAAGGATCGCGTCCACGCTCGAGGTCGGTCTGACCGCGGACTGCACGGGGCTAAGCATCATGGATGGCCTGCTCCTTCAGACGCGCCCCGCCTTCGGGGGCAACATCATGGCCGACATCCTGTCGCCGAACACGAGGCCGCAGATGGCGACCGTCAGGCCGAATGTCATGAAGATGGCCGAGCCCGTCGAGGGTGCGCGGTGCGAGGTCGTCCGGGAGAAGGTCTCGGTCGAGCCCGGGCTTCTGAGGGTGAAGGTCGTGGAACGCACCAGGACATCGATGCCTGGCGAGAAGAACATCGACGAAGCAGACATGATCGTCTCGGGTGGCCGCGGCGCGTGCGATGAAGGGGACCTGAAGCTCATCGAGGAGCTTGCCAAGGTCATGGGCGCCGCTGTGGGCTGCTCGAGGGCCGTGGTCGACCTCGGGATAAAACCGAAGTCCCACCAGGTGGGCCAGAGCGGCAAGACCGTCTCCCCCAAGCTGTACCTCGTCGCCGGCGTGTCGGGAGCGATCCAGCATCTGGTCGGGATGAAGTCCTCTGACGTCATCATCGCCATCAACAAGGACCCGGACGCATCGATATTCCAGGTGGCCAAGTACGGCATCATCGGCGACCTTTACGAGATTCTTCCAAAGCTCACCGAAGCCATCAAGAGGGAGCGGGGCCTTTAAGCCCGAAACGGACTGGCCGGTCCTCCATCGGATGGGCGCCCTCTGGCGGCGGCCCGCCTCGCGTCTCGTGAACGTCGTCGAAGGATATTGGAATGCGAGATCGATTTAATGACGAGCCATTCGTTGATGCGTGGTGGATTTTCTAGTAAAATATGTCAATAATTATATATCTTTAGAGATATCCTCCTTTGCCCATCGCGTCTGTAGGGGGGGAAACTATGGCTGACATGAAGGCTGCGGTTTTTCATGGTAAGGAGAAGGGCATAGTCATCGAGCGGGTAGCGATTCCCGAGCACGGGGAGAACGACGCGCTTGTGAAAGTGGCGGCTTGCGGCCTCTGCAGGACGGACCTGCACTACATCAAGGGCCTGCCAACGGCAAAGGCGCCGCCGATCATCCTAGGTCACGAGATTTCGGGCGTGGTCGACGCGGTCGGGTCGAAGGTCAAGAACTTCAAGAAGGGCGACCGGGTCCTCATACCGCCGGTCTTCGCCTGCGGGACCTGTGAATACTGCCGTTCGGGCCGGGGCACCATATGCGCCAACCAGATCATGGTCGGCAACCACAGGGACGGGGGCTTCGCCGAGTTCATCAGCGTCCCGGCCTCGGACATCTTCGCCCTGCCGGAGCCCATACCGCTCCTCGAGGGGTGCATCATCTCGGACGCCATATCCACGCCCTATCACGCCGTCGTGAACAGGGGCCAGGTGAAGCCGGGGGAGAACGTCCTGGTCGTAGGATGCGGCGGAGTGGGATTGAGCACGATACAGATGGCCTCGGTGGCCGGGGGCAATGTCATAGCCGTGGACATCTTCGACCAGAAGCTCGAGATCGCCAAGACGCTGGGGGCGACCCAGACCTTCAATTCCAAGACCGAGCAGGACCTGCCCAAGGCGATAAAGAAGACCCTCGGGATAAGCGGTGTCGACATCGCCTTCGAGGTCATCGGCAACCCCGAAACCATCCAAATGGCCTTCAAGTGCCTGAAGTGGGGCGGGAGGCTCATCCAGGTGGGCTACACCAGCAAGGACGTGACCCTCAACGCCGGGAAGATCATGTTCTGTGAGATGCAGATTAAGGGCTCCTTGGGCTGCGGGCTCCAGGACTATCCGAGGATCATCCAGATGATAAAGCACGGCAAGTTCAAGGTCAAGGAGCTCGTCACTCATAAGTATAAGCTCGAGGAGCTCGCCAAAGGTTTCGAGGCCCTCGACAAAGGCGCGCCGGACCTGATCAGGTCCATCGCAATCCCCTGAGGTCCTACAGGCCTGCAGGGGGATCAATTTGGGGGAAGGATGATGGAATACAAGCACATCGCGGTCTCGGAGGCGGGGGGCATCGGGACGGTCGTTCTAAAGAGGGCCCCCCTGAACGTCCTCAACATCGAGATGATGAAGGAGATCAACCACGCCCTGGACGGCTTCAAAGGCAAGGCGGGTCTCAAGGCCCTGGTCATTTCCGCCGAGGGGAAGGCCTTCTCGGCGGGCGTGGACGTGGGCGAGCACACGGGGGCCATGGCAAAAGAGATGATCGAGGTCTTTCACGGGATGTTTAGGAGGCTGGACGCCATCGAGGCCCCGACGGTGGCCCTCGTCAAGGGGGCTGCTCTCGGAGGCGGCTGCGAGCTCGCCATCTACTGCGATCTCGTACTCGCCTCGGACAAGGCCAAGTTCGGCCAGCCAGAAATCCAGGTCGGGGTCTTCCCCCCCATCGCAGCACTCGAGTTCCCGAGGCTCATGGGCTTGAAGAAGTCCCTTGAACTGATACTCCTGGGCGACACCATACTGGCGGGAGAGGCCAAGGCCCTGGGTCTAGTCAACCAGGTCTATCCCATCGACACCTTCGACGCCGAGGCTGGTAAGTTATTGGACAAGCTGAGGGCCCTTAGCGCCCCTGTCCTCAAGTTCGCCAAGAAGGCCACCCTCGCGGGAGCCTTCTCGAAACCGGGGGCCCTCGAGGACATCGAGAAGATCTACATGGACGGGCTCATGAGGACCGAAGATGCGAATGAGGGGCTCAAGGCCTTCCTCGAGAAGAGGCAGCCTGTCTGGAAGGACAAGTAGCCCGATTCAAAGGAAACCGTGCGATCCACGACAATAGTCGACAATCCACCGGGAGGTATGGGATGGACCTTGGTTTGAAGGGGAAGAACGCCATCGTGACTGGGGGAAGCTTGGGCATCGGGACCTCCATCGCGATCGAGCTCGGCCGACAGGGATGCAACGTCGCCATCAACTACAGGAAGCACGACACCGAGGCCAAAGAGGTCGTGAAGAAGATCGAGGAAATGGGATGCAAGGCCCTTGCCGTAAAGGCCGACGTCTCGATCTTCAAAGATGCCCAGAACATGGTCAAGGCGGTCATCGAGAAGTTCGGTGGCCTTCAGATCCTTATCTGCAACGCAGGCATCAACTGGGACGGTCCCATCTGGTCGATGAGCGAGGAGCAGTGGGACAAGGTCATAAACGTGAACCTAAAGGGTTACTTCAACTACAACAAGGCCGCGGCCATCGTTTTCAAGGAGCAGCGGTACGGGAAGATAATCAACATCAGCAGCATAAACGGTCTTCGGGGCAAGTTCGCCCAGACCAACTATTCCGCGTCGAAGGGCGGCGAGATCGCCCTCAGCAAGGCCCTGGCCAAGGAGCTGGGGCGGTTCAACGTCAACGTCAATGTCGTCGCTCCCGGAATGGTGAAGACGGACATGGCGGCGAACATACCGCCCGAGTTCCTGAACAAGGCCATCGACGAGACGGTCCTCGGGAGGATAGCCTCCCCAGAGGATGTCGCCAACCTTGTGGTCTTCCTATGTTCGGATAAAGCCCGCCATATAACGGGCGAGGTCATCAAGATTGACGGGGGACAGTACATCTGAGGATTCTGGGGACGAGGGAGGTCTGGACATGACAAGGGTCGGGGTCATCGGCATCGGACACGGCAAGTTCGACAGGAGGAGCGATGCGACCGTGCAGGAGCTGGCCTTCGAGGCCTTCAGGTACGCCATGGAGGACGCCAAGATAACGAAGAAGGAGCTCCAGGCCTCGATCGTAGGGTCGGTGCCCGAGTACCACAAGCAACGCTCCCTCTCCGGCGTGATCCAAGAATACCTAGGGCTCAATCCCCTGCCGGTCTGGCTCACGGAATGCGCCTGCGCCTCGAGCAGCGCGGCCCTAAGGACCGCCTGGATGAGCATAAAGGCCGGCCTTTACGATGTCGTCGCCGTCATCGGTTGCCAGAAGATGACCGAGCTGAGCACGCCCGAGATCCTGGCCCTAATGGGCAGGGTCGGAGAGGTCCAGTGGGAGTCCATCTACGGCACGACCTTCCCGGGGTACTACGCCATGTTCGCGAAGCGGCACATGCACGAGTTCGGAACGACTCGGGAGCAGATGCTCAAGGTGTCTGTGAAGAACCATTTCTACGGGGCGAAGAACCCGAAGGCCATGTTCCAAAAGGAGATCACCCTCGAGAAAGCCCTGGCCTCCGAGATCGTCGCCAGCCCCTTCTGTCTCTACGACTGCTGCGCAAATGCCGACGGTGCCGCGGCCCTCATCCTGGCCTCGGAGGAGAAGGCAAAGAAGCTCTCGGACACCCCTATCTGGATCGATGGCGCCGGATGCGCGACGACGAGCATGTCCGTCCTACGGCGGCCGAACCTGTACGGCCTCCCGAGCGCCGTTGAGGCCGGCAAGCAGGCCTACAAGATGGCCAAGGTCGAGCCCAAGGACATCAAGGTTGCGGACGTCCACGACTGCTTCTCCATCGCAGAGATCATGGCCTACGAGGACCTCGGCTTCTGCGAGAAAGGGAAGGGCGGAAAGTTCATCGAGGACAAACAGTCCTACATCGGAGGGAAGCATCCCGTCAACATCGACGGGGGCCTCAAGGCCAAGGGCCACCCCATCGGGGCCACGGGGGCCTCCCAGGCCACCGAGATAGTGAAGCAGCTCAGGGGCGAGGCCAAGGACCGGCAGGTCCCGGACGCAGACATCGGGCTGACCCACAACGTGGGCGGCATCGGGCAGTACACCTTCGTCCACATCTTCAGGAGGGATTGACCGTGTTCAAGTGGTACGGCTGGGTCAACTTCTCGCCCTACACGAAGGTCTCGAGGTTCGCGAATTACCTGCGGGGCGGCTACATCATGGGCTCGAAATGTAAAAAGTGCGGCATCAAGACCTTCCCCCCGAGGGCCGACTGTCCAGAGTGCATGTCCTCGGACTTCGAGTACGTGGAATATACGGGCAAGGGGACGGTCCACACCTACACGAAGATAGTCGCGGCCCCGACGGGCTTCCAGGACGTCGCCCCTTACATCGTGGGCCTGGTGGACCTGGAGGAGGGCGGGCGCCTCGTGGCCTGGTTCGGCGAATCGATCAAGGAAGAGGATATCAAGATAGGAATGCCGGTCCAGGCGGTCCCGAGGATATTCGAGGCCACCCCGGACATCAAGGTCTACCTCTCCCTCGAAAAACCCGGCGCCAGCTGGAAGAAGATGCCTATACAAGACATCGAATAGGCCAATGCAGGGGAACCGGAACCCATTTTCGTGACCTTCTCAAGTTCCCGCACGCGAAGGGACCACGGAGCTCAATCCGCCTTTCCCGTCGAAACCCTTGGCACGGGAGCTCCCTTCTCCAGGTGTTCCGTGAACTTCTTCTTGAAGTCCTCGAAGACCGGGGTGGGCTTCCTGTCCTTGCCCACGGTCACAAAGCTCGTGAAGCCCTCGGCGACGAGCGTTCCGCTATCCTTCAGGTAGACCCTGTGGCCGATCCTGAACCCCTTCGAACGCAGCTCCACGACAAATGAGTGGATCTCCAGCAGGTCATCGAACCTCACGGGCGCCAGATACCTGCAATAGGTCTCTACAATGGGCAACTGTTCGAAGTAGGGCAGCCCCAGTTCCCTCCACATCTCCATCCGTCCGACCTCGAAATAGAGGAAGAAGGCGGAGTAATGGACGACCCTTGCCGAATCGGTCTCTGCGTACCTGACCCGACATTCCGTCTTGAAGATGGTCATCGGTCCGACCCCGGTACGTTCCCGGCCAAACGCGGGAACCTCATTGCTTCTCTTCCTTCTTGGGCTTGGGCAGGACCTCCTCGAAGAAGGCGTCATCCATGGTCCGGCCCTCGATGAGGAGCCTCCTGTACCTGATGAAATCGATGGTGTCCTTTCCAGTGGCCTTCTTGTTGTTGAAGGCATTGAAGCCCAGGTACGCCTCGGTCGCCATGTTTGCCGCGAGCCAGTGGCGGTTGATGACCTTGGTCTGGTCCCAGAAGAACTTCTTCTTGAGCCTGATGCCCTCGACCGACTTTATCAGGCATTCGGGGAACAGGTTCGTGAAGGTCCAGGTCATGTCGTCCACGGCCTTATCGAGGAGGGTGAAGTCGGTCTTGGCGCTCCTGATATGGTCCTGGGCCTTTTTGAGGTCCTCCCCCCTGACGTTCTCGCCGTAGACTATCTCCCCGTTCTCTATGTATTTGTCCGTGACGACCGCCGGGTTCCTCACCCACCTGTCGCCTTCCTTTATGACCGGGACCGCCTTGCTGATGAGCCCTTTCAGCTTCATCTTGTAGGCGCTCCACATCTCGCACGAGATGCAGTTCCACATGGCGTCCTCCATGCTCAGGAACCAAGGGAGGAAGTCGGTGGAACCTCCGTCGGGAGCGGAGCCGTGCCTCGGCCCCGCCTGGCCGAAGATCGCGAGGTCCGAGGCCACCGTCAGGTCGCAGGCCATCCCGATCTCCTGGCCCCCTGCGACCCGCATGCCGTTGACGCGGCATATGGTCGGCTTCTTGCAAAACAGGATGCTGTCCACCATGGCATTGAAAAGGTCCATGTAATCCCCGTACTCATGGGGCCTCATGGAGTAGTACTCCGCGTACTCCTTCGTGTTCCCTCCGGTGCAGAAGGCCTTGTCCCCCACCGCCGTGAAGACGGTGGCCACGACGCTCCGGTCCATGGAGGCCTTGTGGAATCCCGCGATGGCCCCTTTCACCATCTCCGTCGTGTAGGAATTGTACTGTTTGGGGTTGTTGAAGATTATCCATGCGGTGTGGAGGCCCTCGACCACGTTCCCGGCCGGGTCCTTTATCGGTCTTAGCTGGTACATGGTGCACGGGGCATCCGCCTCGGTGCCGAAGTGCTCGTCACCGAAAAGTTCGTGGTTCTTGAGGCCGTTGTCCCGCGGTATCCAATCGAGTTTCTTGTCCATGCCCGTTCTCCCCCCGGACCTTGCCCTTCCTCGGAAAAGCACTGGGAAATCGCATTATGAATAGTGACATCCTCCCACCTCTCAAGAGGTGGGCTTCCAACGGTCCAATTCCATTCCTCGAATGGAATTCATCCGTATTTAGTTCTTGCTTCAACGATATCGCATGCCTCACGGTCAGGCCGTGAGGTAGAGGCGACATCTCCACAAGCGTGAGTTCCCGCTAGTCCGGCGGTACGTTTTGCAACATAGATTACGATCCTTGCCGAGTTGATGTCCCGGTCGAGCACTAGGCCGCAGTGAGGGCAGCTATGTATCCGGACCGACAGGTCCTTGGGCACTATCCCATGGCACCCGCTGCATTCCTGGCTCGAGCCGGCAGGGTTCACTGCGGGGTTCGGGACACCAGCGCTTCCAGCCAAGTATCCCAGCTTTCGCAGGAATTCCCCCCAGCCAACATCTGCTATCTGTCTGGCAAGGCGATGATCACGAAGCATCTTCTTTATGTTCAGGTCCTCGACAGCTATGAAATCGTAATTGTTGACGAGCATGTTTGCGGTCTTCCAGTGGAAGTCCTTGCGCTGGTTCGCGATGCGCTCATGCTGGCGGGCCAGCTTCACGCGTGCCTTTTTGCGGTTCTTGCTGCTTTTGACCTTCCGGCTGACCTGGCGCTGCAACCTCTTGAGACGCTTCCCTTCTACTTTCAGGAACCGCGGGTTCTCGACTATGACATTGTCGGAAGTTGCCAGGAACTTCTCAAGGCCCATATCGATGCCGACCTCGTGCTTGAAGTTCCATTCGTTGATTGAGGTCTCGACCTTTCCAGCATCCTTAGGGGCCTCGGGAATATCGCAGCAGAATACCACGAACCACTTGTTGGAACGGGTCCATTTCACGCTCATTGTCTTGATCGTGCCAACTACGGGCCTGTGACGCACGATCGGCACATTGCCGACCTTGCCGATGTAGAGCAACTTGTCCGAGACGAACTTGAAGCCTGATTGAGGATAGGCGATGCTCTTGAGGAACTTCTTGTATCTGGGAAATCCGACCTTGACCTTCTTGCCCATCCTTCGTTCCTTGACCCTTCGGAAGAAATGCTTGTAGGCCTTGCTGATTCTATCGGAGACATTCTGCAGGACCTGGGAATGGACCTCATTGTATCTGGGATCGAACTCCTTGATGCGTTTGATGGCGTTGTTCAATTCGTTTCGGGACATGGTATGGCCGTTTGCCCGGTATTGGTCCTTTGTGAGCAGAAGAAGGATGTTGTAGAGGGTCTTTACGAGATAGAACTGCTTCTTCAAGCGGTTGGTCTGTTTGATGGAAGGATATATCCTGAACTCGAACATCTGCTTGGCCATGGTATCCGTTTGGTCAAAGAGGTATATATGTGTAGAGCTGGGGGTGGAGTGAAAGTACTCGGCTTTTTGATGGTTTCCGATATTGGCTGGGCACATTTATCGACGGTAATTCAATCGGTGGGCTTGAAACGAAGGTAGTGAAAATAAACTGAAACTACTCGCCGGGGGCGGTCTGTATCCCGCGACTGAAGGTAACGGGTTTTAGCCCACCCCCGGACCCCCACTACATATAAATGTTTGGTGCTGTGCGGCCTTGGGGCAAGGCTTACAGATGACCAGTGCCCGATCCCTGACGGTCTTCTAGAACAACTTCGATCGTGACCAACAAGGGCGGACGCCGGAAGGCCTCGCAAGGCATCTATTCTCAAGTCATCCTGAGCTTGAACCTTTGGATCTTCCCCGTGGCCGTTTTCGGGAGTTCCTTCACGAACTCGACCCACCTGGGATATTTGTATGGGGCGGTCCTCCTCTTGACATGCTCCTGTAGGTCGCGGGCCAGCTCCTCGCTCGGATCCCTCCCTGCCTTCAAGATGACATAGGCCTTAGGTTTTATTAGCCCCTTTTCGTCCGGGACCCCCACGACCGCAGCCTCGAAGACGGCAGGATGCTCCATGAGGACGTTCTCGACCTCGACGGGGGAGACCCATATCCCGCCGACCTTGAGCATGTCATCCGAACGGCCGGAGTACCAGAAGTAACCGTCCTCGTCCTTGCTGTATATGTCCCCGGTGTGGAGCCACTCCCCGACCATGGTCTTTCTGGTCTTCTCGAGCTTGTTCCAGTAGAAAGGCGCGGAGCTTTTGCCCCTGACGATGAGGTCCCCTTCCTGGCCCACTGGGACCTCCTTTCCCTCGCTGTCGACGATCTTGGCCTCGTAGCCGGGGACGAGGACCCCACTGCTACCTGGCCTGGCCTGGTTCTTGCGGTTCGATATGAATATGTGGAGGAGCTCGGTGGAGCCGATGCCCTCGATTATCTCCTGCTTGAAGGTCTCTTGCCACCTTTGGAATATAATGGGCTGGAGGGCCTCCCCCGCCGAGACGCAGAACTTGAGGTAGGAGATGTCGCGCTTCTCGGCCCCCGGGAGGTTGAGCATCGCGGCGTAGAGGGTCGGGATGCTGAAGAAGTGCGTCGGCCTGGACCTTTCGAGCACATCGAACACGGCCTCGGGCTTCGGCCTCCCCGGATACAGTATGCTCGTGGCCCCGAACCTAAGGGGGAAGTGGAGGGAGTTTCCAAGGCCATAGGCGAAGAAGAGCTTGCTCGCCGAGAAGCATCTGGAGTTCTCGTCCATATCGAGGATGTGCTTCGCATAGAGGTCCGTCGTGAAGACGATGTCCTGATGGAGGTGGATGGTGCCTTTCGGCGCCCCGGTGCTGCCCGAGCTGTAGAGCCACAGTGCAACGTCTTGGCCCGACACCTCCTCGCACTCGAGCCTGTCCGAGGTCTTCTTCATGAGGTCTGCGAAGTGGACCAGGTCCCCGACATCCGGGATGTCCCCCACGATCACGATCCTCTTGAGGTGCCTCACGCCCCCGAGGATGGGCCTGACGTTATCGTAGAGCTCCGGAGAGGTCACGAGGATCTTGACCCTGCTGTCCTTGATCATGTAATAGTAATCCTTCGGCGTGAGCATGGTGTTGAAAGGTATCGGGATGGCCCCGATCTTCATGGCGCCCAGGTAGGAATAGAAGAAGGCGGGCTCGTCATGAAGAAGGATCGCCACCCGGTTCTCGATCTCCACACCGAGCTCCTTGAAGGAGTTGCCGGTCTTGTTGACATATCGCAGGAGCTGGTTGTAGGTTATCTTCTCCTCGCCGTACTCTATCGCCGTACGGTTCCCCTTGCCTTCGCGGACGTGATCGTCAAGGAGGATGTTCACCGCATTGAAGTTCTCGGGGATGTCGATGTCGATATTGTAGTCCGCCTTCTGGGCCGGCACCTTCTCGCCGTTCTCATTGTGGGCCTTTCCATCGTCCTTGGTCTTTTCATGCTTGGGCGACATGAGTCTCACCTGGGCCTAGGGCAGAACTATGCACGCGGGCCCGTCCTAGGACCTGAAGGGCACCCATTGAACGAAGCCCTCCCTTAAAAAAAGGAGAACATTACTTGATTGATAAACCTAACGCCAACCTCGCCGCCCCCAACGCCCCGATGAACTGAGGGTCCGGCGGAACGAGGCACGTGACCTTGACCTCCTCCTCGAAGATCTGCTTGAGGACGGGGTTATACGCGATGACGCCACCCGTAAGGACCACTTTCCCATCAAGAGGCGCCATCTCCGCGACCCTCAGTACGACCGAGAGGTAGAGCCCCCTCGCCAGGTCCTCTATCCTTTCCCCCTCCTGGATGAGCCTCAGTATCTCGGTGCCCGTGAAGACCGTGCAGAAGCTACCGAGCTTCAGCCTCTTTTTGGACCTCATCGCGAGGTCGTTCAGCTCCTCCAGCTTGACGTTCAACCTCAGGGCCATCTCCTCGAGGAAGGCCCCAGTCCCGGCAGCGCACTTTCGGTTGAGGCTGAAATGGAGGTTCCTGCCCGAAGCGTCCACCAAGATGACCTTGGTGTCTTGCCCGCCGATGTCCACGACCGTAAGGGATGACGGATAGTAGTGGTTGGCCCCGAGGCCGTGGCAGGTGATCTCCGTCTTGGTCGCGTCCGCGAAGGGGACCTTGTTGCGGCCAAAGCCCGTCGATACGACCTTGCGGACCCCCCTCCTCTTCACGCCCGCCTCCCTCTGGGCCAGCTCGAATGCATCCGCGGCAGCCTTTGGCAGGTCGGCCCCGCTCCTGAGCCCCGCTTTCCCGAGCACCTGCAGGTCCTCGTCGACGATCACGGCCTTCGTGCTCCAGCTACCCACATCGACGCCGGCGTAGCAGGGGCTCATTTTATCGGCCCCCTGGCCTCGAGACTCTCGATGAAGGCCTCGATGGCCGTCTCGATCTGCACGTCAGAGACCAGTCTCATGTCGCAGAGGTCGCCTTGGACCACGAGGGTCGGGAGGTCGAACCATTTCTCGAGCCTCCGGGGCATCCCGTACCTTGCGTTCGAGTTGTTGGGGCAGGTCTTTGAATCGTGAAAGATTATCCCATCGACGCCGAAGGCCTTGACCATGTCTAGGAGGTACTGCTCCTTTATGGCCTCGGTCCTATTGATGAAGAGGTCCGTGTAGGCCTCGGCCATGCTCTCGAAGGGCCTGGCCGGGTCCAACTTGTCCAATGCCCACGAGTTGCAATAGGTCGAGGCCACGACGCAGGCCTTGAACCGCGCGAAGAGGTTCGAATGCGCCCTGAGCCGGCCCCACATCGGCATCCCGTCCCAGTACAACCTGAACCTCTCGCCCTCGACGGCCGCCACACCGTCCCTGACCCTATCGTCGAGCTCCTTCCTGAGGGCCTTGTAATAGTCCAGGGCCGGCTGGGTCCCCCTCATGACGACGATCGGGCCCATGTGGACGGTCCCGTCGAAGAATGTCAGTGGCGAGGGCCTTCCCGCCGCGGTCCCGAGGACCCCCTTCCACTCGAGGCAGGCGTCCCTGGAAAGCTCGACGGACTTCCTGAGGTCCTTCATCTCCAGCCTCCTGCCGGCGATACGCTCGAGGGGTCCCACCAGGGCCCTCATCTGCTCTTCCACGGCCTTGACATGGGCGACCTCGACCTCTGGCACGGGATGGGGGCTGCTTATCCCCAGCACGGGCGCCTTGAACTCCCGCCCGAAGAACTGGAACCAGTCTAGGACGTCCCTGCACTGGTTAGTGTTATAGACCAGGACATCCGGCCTCGGAACGGACTTGAAACCGTACTGCTTCTGGAGGGGCGTCTCCCCTTTGAGATAGGCCCCGATGTCGCTCGTGAGGTAGGAACATACCTCAGGCGAGTAGCCATGGGCGGTGGCGGTCGGGATGTAGTCCATGGACGCCCTGCTGGCCCCCAGGATGGCCCCGTGGTTCTCTGGGAAGTAGACCTTGAACCCTAGCGCATAAAGGAGCTCGGCGGGCCCGACACTAGTGCACCAGGCGACCTTTCCCTTCCCCCCCTCGGCCGCCTCGCGGATCCCGTTGAAGTGGTCGGCCATCACATGTTTGAGGAGGCCAGCCGAGCCCAGGGGCTTCCCCGGGTCCCCCTGCTCCTCCCTGCCTTTCTTTCCGACCATCCTTGGCATCTTCCCGCCGTTCCCTTCACTCGCCCTTGAACTCGGGCCGGCCCCGCCCCACGGACCTGAGCCCCGCCAGGGCGTCCTTCGTCGAGAATATCTCCTTGAGGTGCCCAAGCTCGAGCTCCAGGCCCGCCTCCAGGCTTCCCTTCAATCCCTCGTCAATAAGCTGGTTGGCAAGCCTGAGGGCCATGGGCGCCTTCCTCGAGACCTGCTTCGCGATGCCCTGGGCGACCTCGCCCTCGACCGGGGCCTTGCCCGACAGGAGCGCTCCGACCTTGTCGTCGGCGAAGAGCCCCTTGATCCCCTCGAGCTCTGCCGTGAGCCTCTTTGGAGGCATGCCCGCCTTCCTGATCCTGGCCTTGGACACGAGGTCCCTTATGAACCCGTCCATCTTGTCCGACGGGACAAGGTACTGGACCAGGCCCATGTCCCTGGCGCTTTTCGAATCGATGATCCTTCCTGTGAGGATGAGGTACTTGGCCAGTTCCTTTCCAATGTACCTCGGTGTTCGCTGGGTCCCACCGAGGCCAGGATAGATGCCGATGCCGGTCTCCGGGAAGCCCATCGTGGCCCTCTCCGAGGCCACCAGGACGTCCGCAGTGAGGGCCAGCTCGGTTCCACCGCCAAGGGCCAGCCCATCGAGCCTTGCGATAACAAGTTTCCGAGAGCCATCGATCCTTTTCAGGAGCTCATGGCCGCGCCTCGTGAAGGTCACGATATCGTTGATGTTGCCTTGCTCAATTTTGTCTATGAAGAACCTGATGTCGGCCCCGGCCACGAAGGCCTTGCCCGCCCCCTCGAGGACTATGGCCTTGACCGACGGAGCATCCTCCGCCTCCTGGAAGCGCTCGCCGAGCTGCCTGAATACCTCCTCGTTAAGGGCGTTCATCGCCTCGGGCCTGTTGATGACCACACGGGCCACGGGGCCCTCGACCTTGAGGTCCACCAGCCGGAAGGCCCACGGGGCCTCCTTGTCCCTCCAATCCTTGAGGCTCCCTGGCATCTGGATGTCCCCATGCCTCTTCACGATATCCTCTACAATGGCGTAGGATTCCTTGAAGCCGACCTCGTTCATGAGCTCGAAGGGACCCTTGGCCCACCTGAGGCCGATTTTGGCCCCCCGGTCGACGTCCTCGCGTGTGGCCACGCTTTCTTCCTGGAGCTTGGCCGCCACATAGAAGACGACCCCGTAGAGCCTCCTGCGGACGGCCTCGAACTTGGCCCTGTCCACGGCGCCTTCCATGTTCCATTTCTGGCCGCCCTCGAACTGCTTCTTGAGCGTGGCCGTCGGTCCGTAGAATGGCCCGAGGGCCCCGAGGCTCACCGTCGAATGGTACGCGATGGGTATCCCCGTGACGTTCATGAGCGTGAATGGGCCCATGCCGATGTTGAACGCCTCCTTGGCGGCCTCGTCAATGGTCGGGATGTTCGCGACCCCCTCCTCCAGGAGCCGCGTGGCCTCGTTAAGCCAGGGCACGAAGAACCGGTTGACCGCGAAGCCAGGCGCGTCCTCGGTCCTTATCGGTGTCTTTCCATGGCGCTTGCTGAAATGCCATAGGGCCTCGAAGGTCTCGGGCGATGTCCCCTTCCCCGCTATGACCTCCACGAGCCCGTTCTTGGCCGGGTGGTAGAAATAGTGCAGGCCCGCGAAACGGTCGTTCCTTTTCGTGTTCTCCCCCAGCATCGTTATGGACAAGGATGAGGTGTTCGAGGCGAATATGGTCTCGGGCTTGCATATCGTATCGAGCTTCTGGAAGAGCTCGCCCTTGACCTTGGGATCCTCGAATATGGCCTCGATGACCAGGTCCACCTTGGCCACCATCCTCATATCCGTGGTACCCGAGACCCTGGCGAGTATCTGCTTGGTCTGCTCCTCGGTGAACAGCCTCTTCTTGACGGCCTCGCCCAACAGCCCCCTGATGTTCTCCAGTCCCTTCTGGACGAACCTCTCCTCGACGTCGACCAAGACCACCTCGAAGCCCTCCTGGGCGATCTTCTGGGCGATGCCGCTCCCCATGTTACCAGCGCCTATCACGGCCACCTTTTTGATCCTCGCCATGCCACCCACCTCTGCCTGTCCCCTATCCTTTGGCCTTGAACCTGTAAATGACCCTCTCCCCAGGCATCCTCGCGACAACGAGCTCCATGGGAAGGTCGAAGCCCAGCTTATTGTACGGCGTGTCGATGCGCGCGAGGAGCCTTAGCCCCACATCGTCAAGTTCGACGATGCCTATGGAGAACGGAGCATCCTTCTCCATGCCAAGGGGGGCCCCGAGCCTCACCTCTGTGAAGGCCCAGAGCTTTCCCGTCTTGGGCAGCTCGACCCATTCGAGGGCATCGGACTGGCACTCGGGGCACACGACCCTCGGAGGCCAGTTCAGGGCCCCGCAAGCCTTGCACTTGGTGGTCATGAGATTGCCCTTCCTCAGCTCGTCGAAGAACCTCGACACCCTCGTGAAGTCCTCCGTCTGGGGCGAGCAGAAATCAAGGGCCAGGGGGAGCTGGACCAGTGGAAGGTCGGCCATCCACCCAGGCATTCCCTTCGCAGCGTTCGCCTCGGCCTTTCCGCCCGTTTTGGTCTCCTTATCGGCCATCAGGCGTCCCTCCCGAAGACAAGGATGCTATGGACGTTCGCGGCACCTGACAGGTTGTGCGTCAGGCCGATCTGCGGGTCCGGGACCTGGCGCGCCTTGGGGACCTTGGCCTGCATCTGCTGGTATATCTCTATTATCTGGCCGATGCCCGTCGCCCCGAGCGGGTGGCCGCAGCCCAGGAGGCCGCCGCGCGTGTTCACGGCCACCTTACCACCGATGTCGGACTGGCCATCCTCTATGAACTTGCCCCCCTCCCCCTTCTTGCAGAGGCCAAGGTCCTCGTACTCGATGATCTCGGATATGGTGAAGCAGTCGTGGACCTCCGCCAGGTCTATGTCGTCCACGGTGATGCCCGAGGTCCTGAACGCCTCACGGGCCGCCACCTGCATCGGATACCAGGTATCGAGGCTCTTCCAGTTGGCCGAGTTGTTCCCTCCGCTGCACTGGCCCGAACCCTTGATCCAAACGGGCGTGTCCGTCATCTTCTTGGCCCTTTCCTCGGATACGAGTATTACCGCTGCGGCCCCATCAGTTATCCCAGAGCAGTCGAAAAGGGTCAGGGGAGGTGCGACCATCGGGCTGGCTTCCACCTTCTCTGCGGGCACGGGCTTCTGGAAGTGGGCGAAGGGGTTCGTGGTCGAGAACCTGTGGTTCTTTTCGGCCACAAGGGACATCTGGCGCCTCGTGGTCCCATAATGCTTCATATGGTGCTGGGCGCACATGGCAAAGAAAGGGGGCGCCGAGGCACCGTGGATGCCGTCCCATTCCCGGTCAAGGACCGCGGCCATGGTCGTCTGGGACTCGAGCATGTTCGGGTTGTTCATCTTCTCGACCCCAAGGCACAGTGCCACCTCGCTGAACCCGGACGCGATGGCGAGCCATGCGTACCTGACCGCGGCCTGGCCCGAGGCGCATGCCAGCTCGGTCCTCGCCATCATGCGGTTCGGGTAGACCCCCAACATGTCGGCCACGAGGGGCGCCACATGGCACTGGAATGCCCATCGGTCTGGGGAGGCAGCCCCTACGAACAGGCTGTCTATGTCCTTCTTGTCCAGGTTCTGGGTATCGTCGAGCACGGCCTTGCCGGCTTCCTGGACCAGCTCTCTCCAATTTGCCTTCCGGATGCCCCAGTGGGAAAGGCCCCCACCGACCACAGCGACCTTTCTCATATCGATTCCACCTATGATATTAAGGTCAACACCCCGCGGCAGGTGATTATCAACGAAATGCCCGGCTATCCCCGGTCCGCGCATCACCTTGAACGGCCTCGACAAATATAATATCTGCGCTTCCTCACCTGTGCTCTCCCGTGGACCTAAAGTGGACTAGACGCGTAGTACGAAATGGTCCCACCATGGACCTAAACGATTATATTTCAATAAAAGATAATCCCTAGTCGTGTCACAGGCGCCCATGGCGGGAACGGGCGTCGTGTCTATTGGGGGGAAGGACGTGTCGTTCGAGGAGCTCAAGGCCAAGATTCTGGAGGAGCTGGGCCTCAAGGCCATCAATCCCGGCTCATGCTGGGGGCCCAAGGGCTGGCAGAAGGGCGGCAGCCCCCTGAGGGTCTACTCGCCCATTGACAACAAGGTCATCGCTTCCGTCGGGATTGCTAGCAGGAAGGATTATGACAAGGTCCTCTCCGAGGCCAGGAAGGCCTTCGAGAATTGGCGCATGGTCCCGGCCCCCAAGCGCGGTGAGGTCGTCAGGCGCATAGGCCAGGCCCTGCGTGAGAAGAAGGTGCCGCTGGGTAGCCTGGTCACCCTCGAGATGGGCAAGATCAAGCAGGAGGGCCTGGGCGAGGTCCAGGAGATGATCGACATATGCGACTTCTCCGTCGGGCTTTCACGCCAGCTCTATGGCCTCACAATGCACAGCGAGCGGCCGATGCACCGCATGTACGAACAGTGGCACCCGCTGGGCATCGTGGGCGTCATCTCGGCCTTCAACTTTCCTGTGGCCGTCTGGTCCTGGAACGCCATGCTGGCCCTGGCCTGCGGCGACACGGTGGTCTGGAAGCCGTCGTCGAAGACACCGCTCTGCGCGGTCGCGGTCCAGAACATAGTGAACGACGTAATGGCGGACATGGGCTACCCGGGCATCATGGGATACGTCGTCGGACCTGGCTCCTCGGTCGGTGAATGGTTCATCAATGACAAACGCATCGCTCTCATCAGCGCGACGGGCTCATGCTCCATGGGCAAGCGCGTCGCCGAGGCCGCGGCAAAGAACTACACGAGGACAATCCTCGAGCTCGGTGGCAACAACGCCATCATAGTCACCGAGGACGCGGACCTGGACCTGGCCTTGCTGGGCATATTATTCGGTGCCGTCGGCACCGCCGGCCAGCGGTGCACCAGCACGAGGCGCATCTTCCTGCAAAAGGCCATAGCGGCCGACTTCACCGAACGGCTCGTCGACGCCTACGGGCAGGTCAAGATCGGGAACTCCTTCGACGCGGGCACCCTCATGGGCCCGCTCGTCGAGCCCGGCGCCGTCGACATAATGCAGCAGGCCATAGCTGCGGCCAAGAAGCAAGGGGCCAAGGTCCTCTTCGGTGGGGAGCGGCTGTCAGACATGGGCGAGACCTACGTCAGGCCCTGCCTCATCAAGGCCAAGAACAGCATGCCCATCGTCCAGGAGGAGACCTTCGCGCCCATACTCTACATCATGGAGTACGATAAGGTCGAGGACGCCATCAAGCAGCAAAACGACGTCCCCCAGGGCCTGTCGTCGTCCATGTTCACGCGGAACCTTATATATGCCGAGAAGTACCTCTCTGCGAAGGGCAGCGACTGCGGAATCGCGAACATAAACATCGGAACATCAGGCGCCGAGATCGGCGGGGCCTTCGGCGGCGAGAAGGAGACCGGCGGGGGCCGCGAGTCCGGCTCGGATTCCTGGAAGGCCTACATGCGCCGGCAGACCAACACCATCAACTGGAGCCCGGAGCTGCCCCTGGCCCAGGGAATAAAGTTCGAGATTTCGAAGGGGAAGTCCAAGAAGTAACGGTCATCAAGGTCGAGAAACGGGGTGAAGAAAATGTCGAATGAGACGTTCACGATACCGAAGCCCAGGAACGAGCCAGTCAAGGAGTACAGGCCGGGCTCCCCTGAGAAGAAGAGCCTAAAGGTGAAGCTCGAGGAGATGAAGGCCCAGACCATCGAGATACCGATAATCATCGATGGCAAGGTCTACAAGAGCGGCAAGATTGGGGAATGCCGCTGCCCGCACGACCGTAAGGTGCTCCTTGCGAAGTACCACATGATGGAGCCCAAGCACGTGAGGTTGGCCATCCAGGCCGCCCTCCGGGCTAGGAAGCAGTGGGCCGAGATGCCCTGGAACGCTAGGGCCGCCATATTCCTGAAGATGGCCGACATGCTCGCCGGACCCTACCGGGACACGCTGAACGCGGCCACGATGCTGGGCCAGTCCAAGACGGTCCACCAGGCCGAGATAGACGCCGCCTGCGAGCTCATCGACTTCTTCCGGTTCAACGCCTACTACATGCAGAGGATCTTCGAGGACCACCCGGACTCGGCTCCAGGCATGTGGAACAGGCTCGAGTACAGGCCGCTTGAAGGGTTCATCTACGCCATCACGCCCTTCAACTTCACGTCCATAGCCGGGAACCTGCCCACGGCCCCGGCCATGATGGGTGACGTGGTCCTGTGGAAGTGCGCCAGCTCGTCCGTGTACTCGGCCCATTTCCTGCGGGAGCTCTTCCATGAGGCCGGCCTGCCCGACGGGGTCATCACCCTGATGCTCGGGTCTGGCAGCGTCATCAGCCCGCTCATACTGAACCACCCGTACTTCAATGGCATACACTTCACTGGCAGCACGGGCACATTCAACGGCCTCTGGAAGGAGATCGTGTGCAACATTGAGAAGTACAAGACCTACCCGCGCATCGTTGGCGAGACCGGCGGCAAGGACTTCATAGTCGTCCACCCGTCCGCGGACCCGATCGCGGTCTCCGTCGGCATCATGCGTGGCGCCTTCGAGTACCAGGGCCAGAAGTGCTCGGCGGCCTCCAGGTGCTACATGCCCAAGTCCATGTGGCCCAAGGTCCAGGAGTACATGGTCAAGGAGATCAAGACCATGAAGATGGGCGACGTCACGGACTTCACGAACTTCATGGGGGCCGTCATAGACGAGGCGTCCTTCGATAAACTTACCGAGGCCATCGAGTTCACGAAGAAGGCCAAGCGGGCCAAGATCATCGTCGGCGGCGGCCACGACAAGTCCAAGGGCTTCTTCATCGAGCCCACGGTCATCGTGACCACGGACCCCAAGTTCAGGACCATGGAGGAGGAGCTGTTCGGGCCCGTCATGACGATCTACGTATACAACGACAAGGACTTCGTCAAGACCCTGAAGCTTTGCGACCAGACGAGCCGCTATGCGCTGACGGGGGCCATCTTCTCCACGGACCGGGATGCCATAATCCAGGCCGAGAAAATACTGGTCCACGCGGCGGGCAACTTCTACATAAACGACAAGCCCACCGGCGCCGTCGTCGGGCAGCAGCCCTTCGGAGGCGGCAGGGGCTCGGGCACCAACGACAAGGCCGGCAGCGCCCTGAACCTGCTGAAGTGGGTCACACCCAGGACCATCAAGGAGACCTTCGTACCGCCCAAGGACTACAGGTACGCGTTCCTGGGCGAGAAGTAAGCTCCCCTAACCCTTTTTACTTTTTTCCTTCTTTTTCTTTTTCGCACTCTCGTCATCCAGCCCCAGGGCCACCCTCGTCGCTCCGAGCGCCCCTATGAACTCGGCCTCCGGCGGGACGAGGCATATAATCTTCAGTTCCTCCTCGAATATGTCCTTCAGTATCGGGTTGTGCGCTATGACACCGCCCGTGAGGACGACATGCCCCTCGAGATGGCCCATCTCCGAGACCCTCAGGACCACCGAGGCGTAAAGGCCCCTAGCGATGTCCTCCACCTTTTCGTTGTCCTGGACCATCTTGAGGACCTCCGTGCCCGTGAACACCGTGCAAAAGGACCCGAGCCTGAAATGCTTGGTCGCCCTGGACGCCAGGTCGTTCAAATCGTCGAGCTTCACATCCAACCGCCGGGCCATCTCCTCGAGGAACGCCCCGGTCCCGGCGGCGCACTTACGGTTCAGTACGAAATGGAGGTTTCTGCCCGTGTCGTCCACCCGTATGAGCTTCGTGTCCTGCCCGCCTATGTCAACGACGGAAATGGATGCTGGATAGTACTGGTTGGCCCCGAGGCCGTGGCATGTTATTTCCGTCCTGGTCGTGTCCGCGAAGGGGACCTTGGCCCTGCCGAAACCGGTCGCCACGACGCTTTCGACCTTGGCCTTCTTGAGCTTCGCGGCCTTCAGGGCCTCCTCGTAGGCCTTCTTGGCCGCGCCTAGCAGGTCGGCGCCACTGCGTACAACGCTCTTGCCCAGTATCTCGAGGGTGTCGTCGACCACGACGACCTTCGTGTTCCATGACCCGACATCGATGCCGACATAGTACTTGCTCATAGGGCCCCACCCTCGACATGCTTCAGCATGAGCCTCTCGATGAATGCCTCGATGCCGGTATCGAACTGCGTGTCGGACACTAGCCTCATGTTGCAGACATCGCCTTGCACGACGAGGTTCGGCATGTGGAACCACTTCTCGAGCCTCATGGGCATCCCGAACCTTGTGTTGGAGTTGTAGGGGCAGGTCTTGGAATCATGGAAAATTATACCGTCGACACTGAAGTCCTTGGCCATGTCGAGCAGGTACTTCTCCTTGATGCCTTCTGTCCTATTGATGAACAGGCTCGTGTATGCCTCAGCCATGCTCCTGATGGGGTCGTTGTGGTCGAGCAGGTCAAGGGCCCAGGTGTTGCAGTAGGTGGACGCCACGACGCAGGCCTTGAACTTCGCAAAAAGGTTCGAGTGGGCCCTGATCCTCCCCCACATGGGCATCCCGTCCCAGTAGAGCCTGTAATTCTCATCCTCGACGGCACCGATGCCATCCTTTACGCGCTCGTCCAGCTCCTTTCGAAGAGCCTTGTAATAGTCCACGGCGTCTTGCATGCCCCTCATGATGACCACGGGCCCCATGTGGATGAGCCCGTCGAAGAAATTGAACGGCGACGGCGTGTGGGCCGCTGTCCCCAGGGCGCCCTTCCACTCCACGCAGGCGTCATGGGACAGTTTCACCGTCCTCTTGAGTTCGTTCATGTCGAGGCGCGTTCCGGCTATCTTCTCCAAATGGGGAATGAGCGCGTTGATCTGGTCCACGACGGAGCTAATATGGGCCACGGTCACCTCAGGTACATGGTGTGGTGTGTTGATGCCGAGGACGGGGGCCTTGAACTCCCTGCCGAAGTAGGAGAACCATTCCGCGACCTCCCGGCACTGGTTCGTATTATAGACGAGGACGTCCGGCTTCGGCACGCTCTTGAACCCGTATAGTGTCCTCAGCGGGGTCTCTTTCCTCAAGAAGGCCCCGATGTCGCTTGTCAGGTACGAGCATATCTCGGGCGAGAAGCCATGGGCCGTGGCCACTGGAATGAACTCCTCCGAGGCCCTGAACGACCCCAGTATGGCCCCGTGGTTCTCTGGGAAGTAGACCTTGAACCCCAGGGCCCGCAGCAGCTCCGCTGGACCGAGGCTCGTGCACCAGGCGATCCTGGCCCTACCGCCCTCGGCGGCATCCCTGATGGCATGGTAGTTGCGGGTGATGACCTGTTTGAAAAGCTCGATTGATTTGAGGGGCCTGACAAGGTGCCTCTGGACCACTGCTCCTCTTGCCGGGATCATGATATCCACCCTCACCGGCCCTCGAACTCGGGCCGCCCCTTACCCATGGACCTCAACCCCGTCAGCGCGTCCTTCGTAGAAAAGATTTCCCCAAGGTGGGCCAGCTCGAGCTCGTGCGCATGTTTCGAAATTACGACCAATATATCTTTATATTAATTACTTAGGTTATTACTGTCCAATCTAGACATTAAGGAGCTGGTCGATGAGCCATATCAAGGGCTTCGCCCTCGTGGTCGTTGGCATCCTGATATTCACAGGGTCCTGCGTCTTCGCCGATGAGACCTACTCGAAGGCAGGCAAGGACGTGGCCTCGGGAAAGGACCTGAAGGACCGGGCACTGGCGCTTCTAGACCGGCTCAACATATGCCTTTTGCTGGTGGTGAACGACTCCGGGGCCAACACCTTCGATGCACAGAAGGTGATGGTTGTGCAGGGCCCCGAGTTCAATGGGCGGTTCCCGCTGCGAGACCTCCAGTTCCAGCTCGAGATCATCGATGTGAGCGAGGCCTCGGCGACGTACACGCGCAGCGTGGCCCAGGGGAACCCGATCCAGACAGCCCCTCCGCCAACTGTAGTGAACGAAGGCGACCTGGTCACATTGGAATCGGCGGCAACCATAAGGATCAGCCCGGACGAGGTGCACCCGGCGCGCATGATGCTCCGGGTCTGGGAGGGATGACATGGCGGTCGGCGGGACAAAAAACAGCATTGGCGCGGTGCCGATCGCCCTCTTCCTGGTACTTGTCGCCGTGGGCGCCTCCATATCCGCGGTCGCTTGGGAAGAGGCCCCGAGGGGGACGCCAAGTTACACCATCGTCGACCCGTCCGGGATCCTGCAGGCCCTGCTGTCAAGCACCGTCGATGAGGTGAGCTACACTGACATCGGGGGCAGGACGCACGTTTACTCCGGCTGGACGGTCCAGGAGCTCCTTATAGAGGACCTGGAGCTGCGTTTCAACTCGACCATTGGGGCCAACGTGACCGGCCTATCCGCCGGCATAGAGGCCGCCATGGGCAAGACCCTCGGGAGCCTTGCCGGTGGCCACCATTACCAACTAGAGGCGTCCTTTGCCACGGCATATCTCAGCGTCTATGACCTGGACGTCCACGGGAGCGCAAAATCCACAACACTGGTCCACATGCGCAGCACGGATGCGTACTCAAAGGTGACCCTTTCATTGACCGAGTAGGTGGTGAATAGCACGGCGAAGCGTGGGAGGACGGTCAGAGGCCCAAGAAAGGCACAAGGGCCTAGCGTGACCTCCGTCGTGCTCACCGTTCTAACGGTGTTCGTCCTTGTTATCGGAGGGCTCGGGGTCATGAAGGACAGGGCCAATCGCTTCGCAAAGCCCCCGACCCGCCACACGCAGGCCGACGAGGTCAAGACGGAGCTCGGCCGGGACCTGGACTCGGACCTGCTCTTCCTGGCATCCAAGGCGCTCTCCAAGACCGAAGGCACGAACCTCGACCAGAGCAACATTATCTTCAAGGCCTCGGCCAAGGCCCTGCTCGATAAGCGCTACGAATCGCTCAAGATAGGGGAATACTCGGCCGAATACCAGTCCTACGACCTGAGCATATCGGTGATGCCCATGTCCGTCGTGGCATCGGGCTGCACAGGCAACCTCTCCGTGTCCGGCGAGACCGGAGCCTTCGCGGTCCCTGCATATTACCGGGTCAGTGGCATTGTCACATTCGACCTCAAGGGTCCGTCGGACCACACACCGACCGTGAAGATAACCGTGGACCGAATAGTGCCCGACATCACGCCATTCGTCACATCCCGGCTGGTGGAGCTCGACGGGAACGGCAAGAGCGAGTACTTGGACATAGGCCGCATGGTGCGGTACATATTGACGACGCTGGTGCGGTTCCGGGCCTCCGAGGGTATAGGCTCCGGACCCTACGATACCGAGAAGGACCTTCTCAACGAAGGGGATGTGGAGCTCGCCGTGAACCTGGCGGTCCTCCTCGAGGAGGCCAGGCTCTTCGGCACCTACGACAGCAGGGCCATCGAGGCGCTGGACCATTACTACCTCCACGCCACCGACCCGGCCGCGCACCTTGGCGAGGTCTCCTGGGAGCCCTACAACCCGACGGGCCTTCGGCCATGGGGCTCGGCCGAGACGAAGAACTACGCCCGCTACCAGAACCGCATGTCCCAGGGCGCCGTGAGGAGCATGGATGCGCTCTTCGGGGAATATGTCCAGGAGGGCTTCGTGGACCCGGCGGACCTAATGGCCCTGTACCTCAACCTCGACCATTACGAGACGGGCCTGTCGTTCGATCCATCGGACCAGACGACGATCCTTAGCGAGAGGTTCCTCTTCGACGGCCGGTACACGGCGGACCGCAGGGACCCGAGCCACCTTGTCTACTACTCCGACGTGGGCCCGCGCGAGCTCCTGCTCAAAGACCCGTCCGGGACCTTCAACGGTGGGTACCGGGAGCGGCTTTCCGTAGACCAGAGCCCTGATTACCTGACCGTGGGCGCCTCGATATCGGTCTCGAAGAACATCACGGTCCCCTACAAGTGGATGACCAACGCGCGACTGTCCGAGGGGAGCAGGACCGGCGGCGTTCCACCGCCACAGCCACCACCGGACCACGATTGGTTGATGCAATGGAATTTCGGCATATACGGGAACTTCACCGTGGCCGTCGGAAGGGATCCGCGGGGCTCGCAAGCTGACGGCACCGCGAGGAGCGCGCTCGTCAACAGGACCATCCGGCTCGAAATCCCCATCAGCATCTTCGCCTTCCTCAACAACAGGCCAATGAACAGCGCCATGACCTTCACGAACCTTAACGTGGGCTCCCCGCCCGGGGCGACATACAACTTCACCTACGAGTCGCTGGCCTACGAGCATTTCGCGAACTCGACCTGGTCTTCTATCAAGGACATCTACGGGGCTGCCATCGGGGACACGATTCGGCTTGTCAGATCCTCGGCATGCCCTTACCCGATTGCACTAGGGCAGGGCTCGGACGTCACCGTGCTCGACGAGGGCCGGCAGTTCCGGACGATACCGGACGATGTCTGGGCGTCGGTGGACGATTTCGTCCAAACGCGCCTCACGGGTCCAAAGCTGTCGACACAGATACTCAAGCCTCTCATGAACTCGGAATACCTCGTTCGTATGGAATTCATCAAAGGCGATGGGTCCAGCAGTTCGTACACGCTACGCCTGACGATCCAGACGAATGTCGGGGGCTTGGTAATGGACCTTTATGTCCGGAAGGACGGGGCCACCGTTACCGGTGAGGTCCTTCTTACGTCCCCCATCACCGTCAAGAACGTCATGCAGGTCGAGATCGGCATGTTCTTCCCCAAGGTGACTCCCACATACGTAAGATTCTCCGGCAGCGGGATCATCCAGGGTGTTTGGTCCACCACGCGGGCCATAGTCCCGGAAGCGGTCCAGGACCATTACTCGGGCGTAGCGGTCAACCTGGGCAGCGACATCACGCTGTGGCTCATTGACCGTCATCCGGACGGGACCAACGACCTGTCCAGCGAGATGCTCGCAGCCGTCCCGAAGGACCTCGGGCAGGACCCGGCGGCGAACCTCCAACGGATCTCCCTGGCTGAGAAGACCGTGAACGTAAGCTCCCTCGAGCTCCTTCTATCGACGGACGGCCTTGAATGGTCTGGGCTCATGTCCACGGACGATGCCGGAGGCCAGCAAATGCTGGACTGGGTGGCAGGACATTCGAAGGCCTTGGTGGGGCTTGCCCTAGACGGGCGCCTTGACCTATCGGCTGTCGGCTTCGCCGCGGCCTGGGACCTGGCGGACCAGCCCGGTCTGTTTGCCATGAAGCTTACTGGCCAGGCGATACACGAGATACCTTTGATGTACTACGAAGTGTCATCCCAGCTGTTCCAGATAGATAGGACCTATCCGGCACTGGGCTGCTATGCGACGGAAACGGTCGATCTCCACGGGCCGGTCCTCATGCCGCTATCCGCCTCGGCCTTCACGATCAAATACACGATATATTCCTATACCTCGCTCCGCGACCCGGAGGTAGACTATGGCTGAGCCGACAACAAGGGCGGCTGCGTTCGTGGCCGTTCTCCTTCTCCTGCCGGGGCTCATCGGATGCATCGCCACGGGGCCGTCCAGGGCCGCCCCCGGGAACCCGTGGTATCTCCAGACCGTCGCCACCGAGCGCCAGGCCATATACGACATGGCCGTCGGCGACGTGGACCCCAAGAGCCCCGGGGACGAGCTCGTGGTGACCGGCGGCGGGGGCATCGTCGATGAGTACACCCGGGACACCTTCCAGGTCAAGCCAATCTTCGTGGCCCTCAAGACCCAGCTCGGGGTCGCCGTCGGCGATGTGCAATCCGCGTACCCGGGCAACGAGGTGGTCTCGGTCGGCCAGGACTACAAGGTCCATGTCGTCCACCGGGAGGCCAGCGGGGCCCGGGTCGCTCAGACCGCCTGGGAGAGCGTCGGCAGCGTCAACGGGGTCACCATAGGCGAGTTCAACGCATCTCACACCGGGAAGGAGATCGCCGTGGCCGGGGACAAGGCCCTCATGGCAATCCTCACCGAGGACAAGACGCAGCCCAACGGCTGGTCCGTCAACGTGATGCCGGTCCAGTACGTCCCGATAACCAACATGATGTGCTATTCCGCGGACGTGCTCCCGGAATACCCAGGCGACGAGGTCGTCGTCGGCTCGTTCTCGGGTGACGTGTACTTCGCCCACCGGTGGGCCAACAACATGACCTGGAACATCACGAGCATCTGGAGGGACGACTTCGCCATCCTAGGCGTCAGCCTCGGGCCGTCCCTCGTGCCCTCCCTCACGGGGTCCATCCTGTACATCGCCGGCTTCGGTGGGCGGCTCACTATGCTCAATTACAACGGGACCAACTGGACGAACACGACCATCTTCACGGAGAAGAAGATGAACCCGCTGTACACGGTCGTTCCCTACGACATCGACCCGAGGTACCCTGGCGTCGAGCTCGTGGTCAGCGGAATAGCATCCAATGTGCACATCGTTCGATATTCCAGTGGCAATTGGACCGAAGAGACCGTCATCGACCCGTCGGGACAGGACCGTCTGAAGCAACTCTACGATATGAAGCTCGGCGAGTTCGACAGCTCCCATCCAGGGCCAGAGCTCATGATGGGGGGCCACCTGCAGGACGTCCTGATGCTGGAGTACATCGAGCCATCCTTCGATCTGGTCCCGATGCCCTCCGAGCAGATGGCGGTGTCCGGCCATGACGCCACCTTCTGGGTATCGGTGACCGCCATTGGATACTTCACGGGCGAGGTGGCCCTGAGCGCGGACCCCGGCGTTACGCTCTCCCCATCGAAGGCGCGGCCCGGCGACCTCGTCAAGGCCACCGTCCATACCGCACCGGTCCCATCAGAGCGTACCATCACGGTCAACGTCACCGGTAGGTCTCTCGACCTCGGGACCAACCGGACCGTGAAGCTGACGGTCGACGCCCTCGAGAGCACGGCCAAAGGCTTCGACCTTGAGGTCTCCCCGCAGGTCCAGTACACGACCCCGGGGTTCACCACGGCCTTCGTTGTAAGGCCGACCCTCATCAACGGCTGGTTCGGCCTCCTGTCCTACTCCCTGAACACGACCATGTCCCTCACATCCTCGCACTTCGACAGAACCGATAGCGATCTTCGAGATCCTGCGGTGGCCTCGCTCACGCCATCCGGGCGCATCGGCTCGGGCGCGTACCCTGTTCTCCTGACCGTCGAGGGGTATCCTGTCGATTACAAACATTTCTTCAGGGTCACGGCGGTCGTGGTCGTCGTCGTGGACGCCAGCGGGGCAAAGGACTTCAGCCTGACCTCCTATCCCCAGGAGGCCAGGGGCGTCCCTGGGTCGACGCTCAGGTTCGACCTTTCCCTGAGCCCGCTCACGGACTTCCCGGACAAGGTGGTCCTCACGGTGGACGGCGTCCCGCCAGGCAGCACGGGCTCCCTGGCCGCCAAGTTCGTGTCACTGCCCACGAAGGTCCCGTTCGAGCTCGACCTTGGCCAAAGAACGCCGGAATCCTACCATGTCATGACATTCCACGCATCGGGCGGCGGTAAGGAGCACTCCTATGCGGTCATAGTGTCTGTGGCCAATGCCTCCGCGACCGGTGACTTTTCCCTTCAGGTGCTTCCTCCGACGCTGATGGCAAGGCCTGGAGGGACCGCGAACTTCCTGGTCCGAGTCACGGGGCAGCTCGCGCCGACCCTGACGATGGTGCCCGGAGGCCCGTTCCAGGCCTCCATCTCATCCGGCAAGGACGGGAACCCCGAGTACAGGCCCATGGTCGTGTCGATAAGGAGCGATGCGAGCCCCGGCGTCTACAAGGGCACCGTTGTAGGACGGACCGATTGGGAGCACAATGCCACTTTCACGGTCATAGTGTCGACGGAACAGCAGGAGCCGGACCTGAGGCTCGTTTCCAGCGACCTTCTCGTGTCACCCGGCCAGGAATGGCCCACCTTCCGCTTGGACGCGATAGTGAATCGGGACATCATTGTCGGCAAAGACCTGAGCTATACGGCCTTTGGCCTCACAGACGATCCGCCGACCTATACCTCCCATACATATAACTACAGCCGGGACCTGAGCCTACCGCTCCCGCAGCTCGATCAGGGCACATATCTCGTCCTGTTCGTGTTCTATACGCCGGACAACACCTACGGCAGAACGCTTTTCGGGACGGTCACCATGACATCGCCTGTGGCCTTGCTGACAATGCGGGTCCAGCACGATGCATGGACCCCGAGGGAGGGCGCCTCGAACGGCCTGCGGGTCACGGTCGTCAACAGCGGAGTGGCTCCCGCCAGCTATGTCACCGTCGAAGTGCTCATGGACGGCAAGACCATCGGCCGCCAGGTCATTTCATCGGTCCCGGCCAAGGGCGAGAGCGCGCCGGTGGACTTCCGATGGACGGCGGATAGCGGCGACCACAACATCACGGCCATCATCTTCGTCTACAACAGCACCACCGGCGGACGCGTCCTGGCCCAGCCCTATACGGCCGACCTCCAGATCTACCCATGGAGCCTCAAGGGCCCCGCCATCTCCGCGGCCCTCATCTTCCTAGTTGCGGCCATGCTGGCATACACCGTCATGTCCCGGTCCAATACGGGGGCTGCACGGATGAAACGGTCCCGGGCCAAGAACGACGAAGAGGAATAGCCGTTATCTCGACAACGACCTCGCCTAGGCTGGCGCCTTGCGCGGCCGGGCCACTTTCTTCTTCTGGGGCTGCCCCTTTTTAGGACCGGTGTCCTTGACGGGCTTGCGGCGCCCCTTCTTCCCGAGGAGGAACCCCAGGGCCACGGCAACGACGATTACCACAAGCACGACGATTAGCAGCGCCACCCAGGGCCCTCCGACGACCGTGAACGGCCCGGATACCGAGACCGTCCTTGAGACCTTTCCATTCTCTATGCTGGAGGGGGTCGTCGAGGTGATCTCGTAGGTCAGGTTGTGCCTCCCGTCCACGGCCTTCCAGGGCACGTCCACCTCGGTCACACCGTTGACATCGACCTTGAAGTCCTTGACGGACTCTATCCGGCCGTCGACATAGAAGTTGAGCCTGCAGCCCGTCGCGTTGATGAGCCCCGTGTTCTCGACCCAGACCTGCGCCTTTATCTTCTGGTCCGTCTGGGCGTTGGACGGGACGCCATCGATGCGTAGGATCCGCAGGTGGGCCCTGGCCATATCGACGTTCAGGGAAAGGTAGATCATCCTCTCAAGGCCGCTGCCCTTGCCCTTGACGACCAGGTGGTATTGACCCGGCGGCGTGGTCAGGACGGTCTTGACCTCCAGCCTCGAGGTCTGGCCGGGGCCTATCGCCGGGGGATAGAACTTTACCGACGTATCGGTCGGGATGTCCTGGACCGACAGGGCCACCGATCCGGCGAAGCCCTTCACCGGCAGGACGGTGATGTTATAGTAAGCCGTGAAGGTCGCGGTTATGTTGGCCCCGTCCGGAGTGGCCTTGAGCGAGAAGTCCGGCGTCCCCTCGGTGTCCAGGTCCACCCTCAGCACAGCGCTGTGGTCGAGGTCGCCGGAGGCCCCGTGGACCTCGATGTAGTAGGTGTCCGCCTGGACCGCGGCATCGATAGTAAGGTTCATGGTGCATGTCCCCGACGGGACGAGGTAAGGCGGGCTGAAGGCCGCATGGAACCCGCTCATGAGGCCCGGTACCGATAGCGAGACGTTCCCCGAGAACCCGTATATCGAGACGAGGGTGACGGTGATGTTCATGGGCTGGCTCGCGACCATGACGACGGTCGACGGGGCGACCGCGATGGAGAAGTCCGGCGACGAGGCGTCCTTGACCGTCAAGACCACGGTCGAGCTGTGCTCCTTGCCGCCGCCCTTGCCTGTGACCGTAAGATAATGGGGCCCCTTGGGGGTGGAGCTTACGGTCCTGACGTCCATGGTGGCCGAGGCCGGAGGCGTCAGGGTGTTGCTCGGCTTGAACGAGGCCGAGGCCCCGTCCGGAAGGCCCTCGACGGAAACGACCACCGGGTCCGAGAATTGGTTGACCTGATAAAGGGCTATGGTGTACCTCGCGGAGTAATCGGCCACCACGCTCTGGGACCCAGGGAGCACCATCATACCGAAGTCCTTCTCGTCCGGAGGCAGCACGTCCACCCACAGGTCGATGGTATGGGTCTTGATCCCGCTGACGCCCGTGACCGTCAGCATTACCTTATGCTCCACCTCGTCCGCCGCGACCTTGACCGTCAGCAGGGATTTTTCCGTGGGTGTAACTGTAACCGGCGAGAAGTTGGCCCCCCATCCCTTGGGCAGTCCCTCGATGGACAGCGTGACCGGCTCGTGATAGCCCGCCCTCGAATAGGCCATGATGTCGAAGGTGGCCGATGCCCCGGGGACGGCCCCGTTCTCTGGTGTTGGGGCATAAAGGACGAAGTCTGGGGTCTCGTACTGCAGCTTGCGGATCACGCCCGAGCGGTCCACGACCAGGACCTCGTTGTCGGGGTGCAGGTCATCGCAATCCCCTATGGTCACCCCTAGGACGAAATCGTCATCATCATAGATCAGGTTGGACTCCCATCCTGTCCCGCTGGGGGCCTTCCTGTGGGCCGTGACCTTCGATGACCAGCTGCCCATGACCGTCTGGAGGCCCTTTCCGGGCTGGACCTCGCCGATCTCGACATCATAGATGACATCCTCGTCCTGGTAGACCTTCTCCGGCTGCCAGCCAGTACCGTTCCATGAAAGGACCGTCAGGTTCTTGGAAAGGCCAACGACGGCGATCTCGTTCCTTGGGGTAGTATTGATTAGGTTCCCAACGGCCAGCTGGATGGGAGCGGACCTGTCCCTCCAGAGCCTCTTGACCGTCCAATTACTGGTGGCATCGTTGAAATATATCTCGGTGACGTACTTGGACCCGCCTGTGAGCAGCATCTCATCCCCTGGATGTGCCGGGTCGACATCGGCCAAGACCACCGTGTCCAGGTACGGGTCGATTATTCCCGGGCCGACGTCCTGCCAGGTATTCTCATAGGTCCAGCCGGTCCCGTTCTTCCTTATCATGATAAGATGACCTGAATCGTCGGTGGCGGCCACTTCATTGCCCGGATACCTCGGGTCCAGGTCCCCGACGGCGATGCCATAGCCCCAGGTCAGGCCCGCATCGTTACCGTTGACCAGTTCCTTATGCTTCCAGGTGGAGGTCGCATCCTCCCAATATACCATGGAGACGTTCCCGTGCCAGCCGACATTCACGATCTCCAATCCCGGTTCGGCAGGGTCCACGTCCCCAATGGCTATGTTCGTTACGTACCAGGCCTCTTGGATTAGCCTTTGTGCCACCCAGCTGTCCTCATGCCCGTAAATCATCGTCGTCCAGTTGGATTCCCCCCCAACGATTATCTCATTGCCGGGGTGGCCTGGCCAGACATCGCCGACGGCCGCGCTGTAGATGGGCTTGACATCGGCCCATATTTTGGTAGAGGTCCAGCTGCCTGTCTCCTGCCTGCCATCAATGCCATCCGCCGAGGCATTCGTCACGGGGCCGTGCCCGGTCAAAGTGAATGGGCTGAAAACCAAGAGGATGAAAACAAGGAAAAACAATGGGGCCGAAGCTCCTCGGCCCCTTGAAATCTTGGTCCGTTCGACCATCATGGACACAGATTGTCTAGGGGCCGTTCCCTCATCCCCTCCTCGGCCTCAGGTAACCGACGAGGCCCACGATGCCGACACTGACCAGCACGCCCGCCATTATAATGCCACCACAGATGCCACCGGGCTTCTTATCCTCCTTGACCGTCGTGGTCACGGTGCCCGTGGCAATGGTCTTCCCGTCGAACCGTGAGGTCGCCTTGAGCGTCAGGACATCCGTCTTGGCGCTAGTGGCCTTCGGGACGGTCACCGTAACGGACACGGTGGTATTGGTACCGGGCTGCAGCTCCTGTGTCTTGTTCATCACTGCCGGGAACTGGAACCCGTTCTGCGACGTCACGTTAATGTCGAACGAGTCCGGTATGTTCCCATCGTTCTTGACGCTGAAAGTGTAGGTCACGCTCTGCCCCTTCTTTACTTCCTGGCCGAGCGCCGGTGCAACGACCGTGGGCTTTATAGTCCTCTGGACGTCCAGGTAACCGGTCGCCGTCTTGGTCCCTGCCATTCCTGTCACCTTCACGGTGAATGTCGTGTTGCCGTTCGCCACGCTGGCGGGCACCTTGATGGTCACAGTCACGACGGCCTTTTCCGCTGTCAGGGTGACGGAGCTCGCCGAAAGGGTCGCCGTGGCACCCGTCGGGAGGCCCTCGACCACCACGTTCAGATTGTCCGTGTAGAAGTCCTTCGATGTCACGGTCGCTGTGAACGTGACCTCGGTCTTCTGGACCACTTTCTCGCCCTTAGGTGTCATATCGACGCTGAAGTCCGGGTGTTTCTGGCTTATGACCGTCATCCTGTTGCTGTAGCCAACGGTTATGAGCTCGATCTTCCCGTCCCCGTTGACATCGCCGGCCTTGACATCGTGGAGCCTGCCGGTGTCATGGAAGACGATCACGTGCTTCCAATCCGTCCCGACCTGATAGTGGATCGTGACATTTCCCGAGTAGCCGGCCCCTAGTATCTCGTTGCCCGGATGCCCGTCATAGACATCGAATATCTGGGCACCCCTCATCTGGTCGGAATCCGTGAAGATGACGTTCCCGGTCCAATCGGACCCGGTCCTCTTGATGAGGGAAAGTTTCTTCGAATCGCCGCTGGCCACGATATCGATGACCCCATCGCCATCGTAGTCGCCAGTGCCGCACCTGGCCAGACCACCCGTGTCCCTGTAGATGGTCTTGTTGACCCATACCCCACCGGACTTCTTGACGATGTAACCCTCCCAGTTCTTAGACATGGCAGTTATCTCGTTCTTGCCATCACCATCGACATCGGCTATCCAGGCGGTCCTGACCTTTCCGGCTGTCGCAGGGGCTGTGATGTTCATGTGCATTATTGTCGTCGATATCCACTGGCCGCCGGTCAGGGCGATCTCGGTCATGTTCCAGCCGAAGGTACCGACAACGACCTCGTTGCCGGCATGGTCCGGGTCGAACTCGCCTATCGAGACACCGTGGACCATGTACGCGTCCGTGTGTATCCTCGTGGCGACCCAGTTCGTGCCGCTCCCCTTGAGCATCGTGACCTGGCCTGCGCCTGTGTCGGCCTCGGGCCCGGCCACCATGCCAACCACTACGACCTCGTTCTTTCCATCATTGTCCGCGTCGCCCACGTAAGGCAGGAGCAGTTCGCCCTGGTTCGACCAGATGACCGACGTGACCCATTCCTTATTGATATATTTGGCCATCCAGACCTTACCTGAAAGGCCGACCCCGATGATATCGACCATCCCGTCATTGTCGGCGTCACCTACATTGAGACCATCGAACTTATCGGTATCGGATGCAACGGTCTCGGAGCACCATGTCCCTGCCTCGGTCTCAAGGCAGTTGTCTGGCGTGACCTTGGCCGGTACTGCCGGCAGGAATGCCGTCATGATCGAGGCCCCTAGGCATATCAGGACAATAATTGTCATCGACTTCCTCACACAAACCACCTCTACTATAATCCACTCCTCTCGGTTCAACTCATCTGTCAAATTCGATACAGAAATACCCTATAAATAATTATCGGACTGAATTTCTAATTTTGAGGCCCCGCCGCATGAAGATCAGAGCCCCCGCAACCGCGGCCAGAACGACGGTGGGAGCATCGAAGCCCGGGACGAACACGCCACCGGTGACATTGATTTTAGGGTGGGCGGTATTGTTCTTCTCGTTCTTTTCTTGTATCAAATTATCCGGGTCGAGCAGGACCACCAGGTGCTGGTCGTTCGTATGGAACGTTACCGTGAAATTGACGGGGACCTCAGCACCAGCGGGCACATCCACGGTTTTCCTGACTCCATCGACCTCGACAATGGCGCTGTTCGCCACGAAATCGCCCCTATTGGCTACAAGGACCTGGACCTCTCCGACATCGCCGTCCCTCAAGCTATAATTGGGGAAGGACACAAGTGCGACCTTGAGGTCGGGCAGCTTCACAATGACCGTCAGGTTGACGCTGGTCGTGAACCCACCTTGGGACGATGCCCCGGCCCAAAAACTGAATTTGTCGATGTTCATCCGGGGGGGCAGCTTCAGGACCAGCTTGATTTCGATCTTCTTCTGCGAGGGCACGAGGATATAGCTCCAATATTGGCCATTCCACCAGAAATAGGAACTCACATCCGGGGGCAGACCAATGACGCTGAGCCTCAGGGTCTCCTCAACGGCCCCGTGATTCCACACCGTGAGATTGAACGTGGCCTCCTTTTCAAGAGCGGCCTTCGCAACGGTCACATTCGCATCCAACGAGATGTTAGTTGTGGGAAACTCCCAGATGTCCGCATAGAACTTGTAGGTCTCGCCATCGCTCGTGACTGTGCCCTCGAGCGTCCTGCTTTGCAGCCCCATATACTGGGGCGGCGTGGTGATGAACAGATGCAGGGCGACCGTCGAATAGGGTCCAAGGGCCAGGGACGACAAGCCGATCTCATCCCCGTACTGCCACTTCCAGCCCGCGGGCAACGGGGCCACGGAAAGCTCGACCACGCGCTCGGAATTTCCAAGGTTCATGATAGTCAAAGGGTATGATGCCGTCTCGCCCGGCAGGACCCTCGCATTGCCGCCCCCGGTGACATTCATGGCCATCACCTCGAGCACATGGGCCTCGACGCGAACGGATTCGCGGGCCTTGCTGTGTATATCCATGGCCTCGAGCTCGACAGAAAGCCCAGGCCCGGCCACAGCATGGGCCGGAGCCCCGAGCAGGAGCTCCATGGGGGCCGTCTGGCCCGGATGCACGGTGATTCTTCCGTTCGGTATCGAGAGGTTCCATTCACCAATGCCGCTAGACAGATGCGCTGTAAGGTCGAGGACCGCGTCCGATAGCCCCTGGTTCGACAGCGTGGGCTTTGCGGAGACAAGGCCGCCAGGGGCCACATAAACGATGACGGTCCCGTTCAGAGCGACAGGGAATACTGACGGATAGGCGACGAGGGACAGATCAAGTCGGGCCAAGGTGGCGGGGTGGTCCCTGGACTTCGCGATCACAGTGACCAGCGCCACGGTGTCCTGGACCACCCCGTCGGGTAATGTCACGTTCAGGGCCAGGGCCCTCGAGGCCCCAGGAACCAGCGACATGGACGCACTGTCCAGGGCTAGCGACCATCCCGGGACCCCGCCCCGGACCGACAGGTCCACGGTCTCCGCGACATCTCCTGCGTTACTGATGTTCAGCGGCACCTGCTCGGACCTTTCCTTGAGCGGCCACTTGGAAGGTCCCGATATGGCTATCGAGTGGTGGATGACCAGGGTCGACCGAAATGCCATCGTGACGGCCTTGTTCGGGGCCTTGTCGGGCGTCGCCGTTATCGAGATATCTATCCACTCCCCCGGGTCCCCTTTGGTCGGCTCGGTCAGGACGGCGATGTCTCGGGTCGTCTTGTCGGGGCCGATGTCATGGGCCACCGCCGGGAACTTGAAGGACCAGTTGTGGCCCTGGAGCCCGTGGTAGTCGACCTCGATCTCGAAGCTCACTTTAACAGGGACATCGGCCATGTTGGTCACGGTCACATTAAGGTCGATGTCACCGCCGCCGGGATGGACCCACCGCGCCTGGCCGATCTCCGGTATGTCCATGGCGATCCTGACCGCGTTGGCGTATCGGTAGAATATATCCCCCTGGCCGCTGCCTATGTTCACATATGCCAGGTGCAGGTCACCCCTCTCACCGTCGGAACATATCTGGGGGTGGCGGGCCTTCCCGCCGGTCTCTGTTATGCGAACCTCCTTGCCCGGGATGCCTCCCTGGACATGCAGGTAATGGACCTCGCCGTCCGTCTGCTCGTCCCACGCGATGAAGACGCCGTTGTCCGGGTCTACGGCTATGTCGCCGTAGTTGAACGCCCCGTCGGCGATCTTGACGAAGTCCATGATGGGCGTCCCGTTCTCGTCGAGCTCGATGTAGTAGAGCGGATGGGGCGCTATGGTGGTGTTCGAGATTATCAGATGGACATGGCCGTTGGGCGTGATCGCTATGGTGGGCATCGAGCTGAACGCGTTGGTCACGACGGACCCGTTCGGGAAGAGGGGCCGGACCGGTACCAGGGGCCTCCTGTCCGGGTCGAGCTTCACATGGAACATCCGGACATCGGCCCCCAGGGACCTATAGAACATGTGGATGTTCCCGTCGGGCCCGACGGCGAATGCCACATTCTCGCCCGGCCTCCCGATGAGGGCTGGGGACCTCAGGAGGCCCTCCTGGTCGACGAAGGTCATCTGGACCCAGGCGGTGCCCTCGTTCTCGAACGCGATGTATGCCCTGCCGTTGCTCCCGACACCAAGGTAGGGGAGCCGCGACAGGTCCGTGATCTGGTTCATCGGTATGATGCCCGTGAGGGGCTCGCCGAACTTGTCGAACCTCTGGTATTTGTTGTCAAGGAGCCCGGCCTCGGTCCATACGATGTGCATAGAGCCGTCCGGGCCCACGTCGAAGAACTCGGTGGGCTGCGGGGTCGACTCGTTCGTTATCTGGTACTGCGTGGGTATGTAGCCCGTCTCTAGGCGCTTGTCCGTTGTGAGGACCTGTGCCGGCGGGGACACCCTCGCCCACATGTAGTCCATCCCGCTCTGCTGGTACACGATGTCCGCGTTGCCCTCGTTGTCCAGTTTTATAGACGGGTTCTGATCGTCGAGGTCGTTTTTTGTCACTTTTATGGGCAAGGCCCACATCAGGTTATTGGGGTCGACAAAGGGGTCGGTGACGATGGCGGCCTTGACCGTGGGGACCGGGCAGATGGCCGGAAGGAGCGAGGTGGCTAGGAAAAGCATGACGATGAGCAAGCTTGAGCATTCCAAGGCCGTCCCGCCTTGCTCGGTCCGACTGTTTTCCCTCAGGTCCCAGACCTCCCCTATCACATAGCATGAACCATCACGATAATTAATCATTTCGGTACTATCATCTAGAAATTCAAGCGTATGCATTAAATATCCTTCATCTAATCCACCTAACAAGGGGGGAACATCGTGGTAGACCCGGTCATCGTAAGCGCAGTTCGAACGCCCATCGGGAAGTTCCAGGGATCCCTTTCGACCATTTCGTCCCCGAGGCTCGGCGCCATCGTCGTCAAAGAGGCCGTGGAGCGGGCCAAGGTGGACAAGACCGACATCGACGAGGTCATAATGGGCATCGTCATCAACGCGGGCCTCGGCCAGAACCCGGCCCGGCAGGCCCTCATCTACGCCGGTCTTCCGGTCGAGATTGGTGCCCTCACTATCAACAAGGTGTGCGGTTCCGGGCTCAAGGCCATAGTCCTGGCCGCCCAGGCCATCAAGGCCGGCGACGCGAAGTGCATCATCGCCGGCGGCATGGAGAACATGAGCCAGGGCCCATACCTGCTCATGAAGGGCCGCAATGGCTACCGGCTGGGCCACGACAAGATTCTCGACGCAACGGTCCAAGACGGCCTGTGGGACGTCTTCTATGACATACACATGGGCAACACCGGCGACATCATAGCCGAAAAGTGCAACATCTCCAGGGCCGAGGCCGACGAGTGGGCCCTGCGGTCCCACCAGCACGCCACCAAGGCCATCGAGGGCGGCAAGTTCAAGGACGAGATCGTCCCGGTCTCCATCCCCCAGGCCAAGGGCGACCCGGTCATCTTCGACAAGGACGAGGGCCCGAGGGCGGACACTTCCATTGAGAAGCTCGCGCGGCTAAAGCCCGTCTTCAAGAGCGACGGCATAGTCACGGCCGGCAATGCGTCGACTATAAACGACGGCGCCTCGGCGCTCGTGGTCATGCACCCGGACTATGCCCAGGAGAAGGGCCTGAAGCCCCTGGCGACCATCAAGGCCTACCAGACCGGTGGCGTCGAGCCCCAGCTGGTCATGTACGCTCCGGTGCCGACGAACAAGAAGCTCTTCGAGAGGACGGGCCTGAAGCCCAAGGACTTCGGGCTGTTCGAGGTCAACGAGGCCTTCGCGTCCCAGACCGTGGCCGTCGTGAAGGAGCTCGGCCTCGAGGAGGCCAAGGTCAACGTGAACGGCGGCGCCGTGGCCCTGGGCCACCCCATCGGTTGCTCCGGCGCGAGGATAATGACGACCCTAGTCCACCTGATGAACCAGCGGCGCGTCAAGCGCGGCCTCGCCACGCTCTGCCTTGGCGGCGGGAACGCGGTGTCCGTTATCGTCGAGAGGGAATAGTTACATTGTCATGTATCGGATAGGAGAACAGGAGGTAGCTCGAATGGGAGACAAGCTCAAGCTCGAGGATATCAAGAGGATCGCAGTGTTGGGCGCGGGCCAGATGGGCGCCGGCATCGCACAGGTCTGTGCCATGGCCGGATACGATGTGATCATGAGGGATATCGCGGACCAGTTCATCCAGAAGGGGATGAACGGCATCAAGGGCAGCCTTGATAAGATGGTCAGCAAGGGCAAGATGGCCCAGCCCGACGCGGACGCGGTCATGAAGAGAATCAAGACCACGCTGAAGGTCGAGGAATGCAAGGACGTACAGCTGGTCATCGAGGCGGTCATCGAGGACCTGAACCTGAAAAAGCAGGTCTTCGGCGAGCTGGATAAGCTCTGTGCCCCGACGACGGTGTTCGCCAGCAACACGAGCTCGATATCGATAACGAAGATCGGCGCCTCCGTCAAGAGGTCTGACCGGTTCATCGGCATGCACTTCATGAACCCGGTGCCCGTCATGAAGCTCGTCGAGGTCATCAACGGCCACATGACCGACCCCTCGGTCACCGAGCTTGTAATGAAGCTGTCCGAGAAGCTGGGCAAGACCCCGGTGGAGGTCAACGACTCGCCGGGCTTCGTCTCGAACAGGGTCCTGCTGCCCATGATTAACGAGGCCATCTACTGCCTTTACGAGGGCGTGGGGACCAAAGAGTCCATCGACAGCGTCATGAAGCTCGGCATGAACCACCCAATGGGGCCACTCGAACTGGCGGACCTCATAGGCCTGGACACCTGCCTGCATATAATGGAGGTCCTGTACGGTGGTTTCGACGATTCGAAGTATAGACCCTGCCCACTGCTGAAGAAGATGGTGGACGCGAACCTCCTCGGCAGGAAGACGGGCCGCGGGTTCTACGACTATTCGCAGCAGGCCCCGCCGAAGAAATAAAAAAAGTCGCTGACCCGTTTTTCTATTCCTCTTTTCATTTTCAATAAGAGCTAGCCCGGCCTATATCTTCTTCCTGAGCTCCCCGAAGGTCGTCACCCTCTCAGCGAAGGCGTCGTGCTTGTGGATGCTCTCCTCGGCCACGCTCTTGACCGCGACCTTGGTGCTGTCAGGGAGGGCCTTGTAATTTTTCAACAGCGCCGTCAGGATGTCCCGAACGACATCCTCCACGAACTTCGGGTTCTTGTGCGCGTTCATGACGAGGTTGGCCTCGTCACCCCGCTTGAGGATCTCGTAGGTCGGCGAGCTCATCGCCGATTCTATGATGTCTATGAGGTCGTCGGCCTCAATCTCCGCGGCCTCGGGGACCTCTAAGGTCACTGTAGCGATGTTGCGCTGGTTGTGCGAGATGTTGGGGAAATCGTCCGAGACCTCGTGGCCCTGGTCCTCGAGCATGGCCCTGACCGTGTCCATGGCGCAGGGACAGGCCGTGATGCCCATGACCTCGACCCCGATCATTTTCTCGACCGTGACCTTCCCATCGCCGCCCTTGGTGGCCCTGGCCATGGCCAGTATCTTGTAGGGCTCCATGGAGGTCCGGCCCGACAGGCCCTTCCTCTCGAGGAAGTAGTCCGCCTTCATCTGGACCTCGGAGGTCATGGCGTAATCGTGCCTCTCCAGGAGTTCCCTGGAAAGGTGGGCGCAGATGTGCTCGAGGCCTCCGCAGGGCTCCTGGAAGCAGGAGTCCACCAGCTCGTTGAGGACCTCGGCGTTGCGGGACATGTGGGAGCCCTTCTGGCGGGCCGGCAGGTCCACTGCTATGTCGATGGTGGGCGTGAGCGTGATGGTGCCTTTGGGCCTGTGGACCGAAAGGGGCTTCTTGACGCCGGTGATGCCGACGCGCGTGAGGTAGAAGCCGTCCTCGATGGACGAGTTCTGGAGGTCCTGGCAGCGGCCCCTCCAGGGCCTGCTCTTCCTTGGGATGCCCTTTCTCTTTACCATGGGAACCAGCACCTTTGGAAGAGGATAGCAATATTTCAAGTTTTATGTTTGCGCCATCACCTTCGGGCGAGCCGGTCCGTCATCGTCAAGGCCCGCTTCGTCTCCTTGACGTCATGGACGCGCACAAAGTCAACACCGCCCATAACGGCCACGATATTGGACGCCAAGGTCCCCTCGAGCCTGTCGTCCACATCGGTGCCAAGGATCTTGCCGATGAAGGTCTTTCTGGAGGTCCCGATGAGGACAGGATAGCCGAGCTTCCGGAGCTGCCCGACCTCGGCTATGAGCTCGCAGTTGTGGTCCACGGTCTTGCCGAACCCAATGCCAGGGTCGACGAGGATCCGGTCCTTGGGGACGCCGGCCTTCCTGGCCATGGCGGTCTGGGCACGCAATTGGTCCATAACCTCCCTGACGACGTTCTTGTACCTCGGGGCCTTCTGCATCGTCTTTGGTGTCCCCTTGATGTGCATGACGACGACCGAGGCCTTCCGCTCGGCCACGATGGCCGCCATGTCCGGGCTGAATCTGAGGCCCGATATGTCGTTGACAAGGCAGGCTCCGGCGTCGAGGGCCTCCCGGGCGACCTCTGACTTGTAGGTGTCTATGGAAAGGGGCGCATCGAGCTCCTTGGCGAGCCTCTTGATGACCGGCAGGACCCGCCGCTTCTCCTCCTCCACCGACACGGGGTCCGAGCCCGGCCTCGATGATTCCCCGCCAATGTCGATTATGTCCGCGCCGTCCCTAACCATGGCCTTGGCGTGCTCGATGGCGGCCCCGGGGTCAAGGAACTGGCCACCGTCCGAAAAGGAATCTGGGGTGACGTTCAGGATGCCCATTATGTAGGTCTTTTCGCCCAGTCTGAACGCCCTATCGCCACACTTGAAGACCCGTGGCATCTTGCAGCCCCACAGAACCAGGGCCACATGCAAATAGGGGTTTAATAATTGATGGGGAGGCCCACGAGAATCTCCTCATTCCTCGAATATTCCGAGAATAGGGGACAACAATCTTTTTAAGGCCTAAGCAACCTATCACGCCAGCATGAAAGCCGTCGTCCTTGCAGCGGGTGAGGGCCTAAGACTAAGACCGTTCACTGTTAACCGCCCCAAGGTCATGATAAAGATAGCCAACAAGCCCATCATAGAGTACGTCATCCAGGCGCTCCTGGCCAACAACATACGTGAAATCGAGATCGTGGTGGGCTACCGCAAGGAACAGATCATGACCTATTTCGGCGACGGCTCCAAGTGGGGCACCAAGATAAACTTCGTGGCCCAGGACAAGCAGCTGGGGACGGCACACGCCCTTTACCAGGCCAAGGACAGGCTCAAGGGCCGGTTCCTGGTGCTCCCCGGCGACAACATCATCGAGCCCGAGACCATCAAGCCCGTTGCGCACGAGATGGAGGACTGGGCCTCGATCATAGCCCACAGCCCGACGCCGTCGAAGTACGGCGTGGTAACCCTTGAGGGCAAGCCCATCAAGAAGATCATCGAGAAGCCCGACCAGGAGATCAGCAACCTGATATCGACGGGCATCTACCAGCTGTCCGATGCCATCTTCCCCGAGATCGAGACCGTCTCGACCCATCTCAAGCAAAACGACCTGACCTCCGTGATACAGCACTGCATCGACGAGGGCCGGCGGGTGCTCGGGGAGATGACCGAGGGCCGGTGGATTGATGCGGTCTTTCCATGGGACATCCTCAACCTGAACTCCGAGGCCCTCAAGGCCACCGACGTCTGCAGGGCTGGCAAGGTCGAGAGCAACGTCTACATCAACGGCCCCGTGTCCGTCGGCGAGGGGTCCATCATACGCTCCGGGACCTACATCCAGGGGCCGGTCGTCATCGGTAAGGGCTGCGACGTGGGGCCCAACGTGGTCCTCATGGCGCCCACGACGCTCGGCAACAACGTGACCGTGAACCCGTTCACGGAGATCCGGAGCTCGGTGGTCATGTCCGACATAAGCATCGGTGCCCACTCCGTGATATCCCATTCGATCGTTGGCGACGGATGCCAGATCGGTACGCACTTTTCCTCTGCGAGCGAGAAGGCCAAGATCGTCCTAGATAACGAGTTCTACGATGTGGAACACATCGGTTCCATAATCGGGGACGACGTGAAGATCGGCAACCAGGTCGTCATCAACTCCGGGACCATCATAGGCCCGAACTCCAAGATCGCATCGCACAAGCACATCACGACGAACGTGGCGGACAAGAGCACCGTGGTATAGACAGGACGCGAGAGGACGTAAGATGTGCGGCATTGTGGGCTATGTGGGCAACGAGCAGGCGAGGGACATTCTCATCGCAGCCTTGAAGCGCCTCGAGTACCGCGGCTACGATTCCGCGGGTATAGCCGTCGTCGGCAAGACGGTCCAGCTCCACAAGTCCGTCGGGAACATCTCCAAGCTCGAGGAGGGCCTGCCGGAGCTCAAGGGCACCAGGGGCATAGCCCACACCCGCTGGGCCACGCACGGGGCCCCGAACACCAAGAACGCCCATCCGTTCCTGGACTGCAAGGGCAACATAGCCCTGGCCCACAACGGGATAATCGAGAACTACGAGGAGATCAAGCGCGAGCTCGTGGCCAAGGGCCACACATTCACATCAGAGACGGACACCGAGGTCCTCGTCCACCTCATCGAATCCCTCTACGACGGCAATCTCGAGAAGGCGGTCCGGGCCGCTATCAAGAGGGTCCGGGGCTCGTACGCCATCGTCGTCGTTTGCAAGGACGAGAACAAGATCGTGGGGGTCCGCAACGAGAGCCCCATGGTCGTGGGCGTGGGCGAGAAGGCCAACTTCCTGGCCTCGGACGTACCGGCCCTGCTAAAGTACACCAATCGCGTCATATACCTGGACGACGGGGAGCTCGTGGTCCTAGAGCCGGGATCGGTCCGCGTCACGAAACTGGACGGCAAGCCGGTCAAGAAGGAGGAGCACCGCATCGAGTGGACTATCGAGGACGCCGAGAAGGGCGGCTACGCGCACTTCATGCTGAAGGAGATCTACGAGCAGCCCAAGGCCCTCCTGGACACGCTCATCGGGCGTATACCCGACCTGAACCTCGGCCTCGAGAACGTGTCCAAGGACATAACGAAGGTCGCCCTCATCGCCTGCGGCACGGCCTACCACGCGGCCATGGTCGGGAAGTACATGATCGAGCGGCTCGCCAATTTGCCGAGCAGCGCCCACATCGCCTCCGAGTTCCGGTTCTCGCCCTCGGTGGACCCCGGGACCCTTGCCATCGTCATCAGCCAGAGCGGCGAGACACTGGACAGCATCATGGCCATGCGCGAGGCCAAGCGCCTCGGGTGCAGGACCGTGGCCGTGTGCAACGTCACGGGCAGCACGCTCACGCGCGAGGCGGACTTCACCTTCATGACCAGGGCCGGGCCAGAGATTGGTGTGGCCGCGAGCAAGACCTTCACTACGCAGCTCGTCGCGGTCCTTCTAATAGCGACCTACCTGGGCCGCGAGCGCCGGGTCCTGGACCCCGAGGAGGTGCGGCATCTCATAACCGAGATGAGGCAGCTGCCGCGGCAGGTCCAGAGCATACTGGACAATTCCGGGGCCATCAAGCTCACAGCCGAGTGGATATCAAGCGCCCGGGACGTCTTCTTCATCGGGAGGAACCTGAACTATCCCATCGCGCTCGAAGGGGCCCTGAAGCTGAAGGAGATATCCTACATCCACGCCGAGGGCTATCCCGCCGGTGAGCTCAAGCACGGCCCCATCGCGCTGTTCACGAAGGAGACGCCCGTCATCGCCTGCGCCGTCCGGGACAAGACCTACGACAAGATCCTCGGTAACATTCGCGAATCCAGCGCCCGGGGGACCCCCGTCATCGCCGTAGGCTTCGAGGGGGACTCGGACCTGCAGAGGTACGCGGACCTGGTCCTGCAGATACCCAAGGTCCATGAGATCTTCGCGCCCATCCTCATCTCGGTGGTCTTCCAGCTCATGGCCTACTATGTGGCCCTGGCGAAGGGATGCCCCATCGACATGCCGAGGAACCTTGCGAAGAGCGTGACGGTCGAATAGGCCCTACTCGAGGCCCATCTCCTCGGCAAGGTCGAAGAGGTCCGATTTATCCTCTTCCCGCTCGCAGAAGTGCTCGCACTCATTCTCCATCATGGCCTCTTCCCGCGTTATCTTCGGCTGCCGCCGGAACCTGAGGTTCGCCAGGTCCATCGCATGCTTGATTGAGCAATGGACCCACATGTCGGTCTCCGGGTTCAATCCTATGTCCAGCGCCTGGCAATCTATGCACTTAACCATTCTTTTCACCCTCTATTATTTCCATATCAGTGAGGACCAGAGCGGACCCTACGGTACAGCTCCGGTCGTTCCATTGACGAGAAACGTGGTCAAAGGACCACAGCTAGGTCTCGAAGGAACAATAAAAACCTAAGGCTCCTCTTCCTCCTCCGCCTTTCCCTTGTTCGAATCCGTTCCCTTGATCCCCACCGCCTCCTCCGCCACCTTCAAGCACGCTAGGAAATCGTCCAGGGTGTGCCTCAGGCTCTCGGCGGTCCCGGCCGTCACGACGGCCTTCATGGACCTGCCCAATATGGTCGTCTTGACGAACCCCTCGTTGTCGGGCTCCAATGCGTCGGCCACGGCCCGAGCCTCCTTGGCCGAGCCGTAGTCGAATGTGAGGGCCGCCTTGAGCTTCATGGACATCACCCGATGGCATCGTCATCGAATCTTAAGAACCTACTTGAGGTACACCGGCCCCTTCAGCGCCTTGCTGTAGCCCCAGTCCCCGCCCTCGGTCTCACGGCCCCGCTGGACGTCCTGCAGGACCTCCTTCACCTGGGCGTCGATATTGTCCGCCATGTGCAGCGCCTGGGCCTCGACGGTGTGTATGCCCCTGACGCCCACGTCCTCGTAGTTGCCCATGTGCTTGAGGACCATGTGGGCCAGCTTGATGGCCAGGACCTTCGGGAACCCCTTGACGCTATCGATCCTCTCGACGAGCATCTTTTCGCCGAGCACCGCGTGGCCCACGAGCTTCCCTTCGTCGGTAACATCTATGAACGCCGTGTACTTGTAGGTATGTAATTTCCCCATGTCGTGCAGCAGGGCCCCGGTCACCAGCAGGTCCCGGTCGAGGTCCTTGTAGACGCGGCACAATGCCTCGCAGACCTCCAGGACGGCGACGATGTGCTCCAGGTTGCCACCAAGGTAGTTGTGGTGGTGGACCATGGCCGACGGGAGGCGCCTGTACTCGCGCACGAACTCCTGGTCGCTGAAGAAGGAATCCAGCAGGGCCCTCAGGTGCGGCTCCTTCACCGAGGCCACGGCCGTTATGACCCGGGCCATGAGCTCGTCCAGGTCCGAGGTGCTCACCGGCAGGAAGTCCTCGACCTTCATCTCACCCATGGCGGGCCTTATGTAGTGGTACTCCTCGTCCACGGATATGATAAGTTTGTCCTCGAAACGGTCCTCCTGAACGACCCCGCTGAGCTGGACTATGTCCCCAATTCGGAGGCCCTTGTAGAGCTCCATGATGCGCTCCGGCTCCTTGCGCCCCCAGTACTTCACACCGATCTCCCCCGACCTGTCCCCCACCTCCATGTAGAAGAACTTCCCGGGCTTGCTCTTGTAGTCCTTCGGGGACTCCTTCCTGCGCACGACGAAGGCCCCCTCGACCAGGTCCCCGTTCCTGAGGTCCTTGATGAACCTGCCCTTGCCGTCCTTCCTCGCGTCCCCGTTCGTGTCTTTTCCAGTCATCTGCTTCATCCCCCTCGTTGCCTTGGCATCTCGCCAATCTCTCTGAATATAATATCCTGTCCATGGGGTAATATAATTTGGTACGGATGGTTCTAGAAAAATACGAACTTCGACCATCTCCGCCGTTCCTGGGCGCTCCCCTGACGGGGGCGGGACCTTCCGGACATCGCAATCATTAAATGGCCCTTCCCCATTTTCATCAACTATGAAGGTGGGCATTGTCGGATGCGGCACCATTGGTTCCGCCGTGGCGAAGGCCATGGAAAAGCTCCCAGAGGTCGAGGAGACCTACCTGTTCGACAGAAAGGCCTCGGCCGTAAGGGGCCTCAAGGCCATATTGACCAAGGCCCAGGTCTGCGGCGAGCTGGACGAGCTCATATTCAAATCGGAGCTCATAGTCGAGGCTGCCTCGCAGGATGCGGCCCGCGAGATAATTCCAAAGGCCCTGAACATGTGCAGGAACATTGTCATCATGAGCGTCGGGGCCCTCGTGGACGAGCCCTTCTGGGAGCAGATGAAGGCCCTGGCAAAAAAGAACAAGTGCAAGATATTCCTCCCCTGCGGGGCCGTGTGCGGCATAGACGGCCTTGGCGCCGCGAGCCAGGGCGACCTCCACATGGTCGAGATGATCTCGGTCAAGCCCCCGGCGGCCTTCAAGGGCGTAAAATACCTGGAGGAGAAGGGCATCGACCTGGACGCCATATCGAAGCCGACCGTGATCTACAAGGGCCCGGCCACCGAGGCCGTGAAGCTCTTCCCCAAGAACATCAACGTGGCCGCCAGCGTGAGTCTGGCGGGCCTCGGGTTCAAGAGGACATTGGTCACAATCATCGCCGACCCGAGCGCCACCGAGAACGTGCACAAGATCGTGGCCTCCGGGGACATGGGCAAGTTCACCGTCGAGATGGAGAACGTCCCGTCCCCTAAGAATCCTAGGACGAGCTACATCGCGGTCCTATCGGCGGTCTCGGCGGTAAAGAAGATAGTCGGTTGCGTGTGGTACGGGGCCTGAGGTCCCGGAAGGGTCGCTATG
>Ga0315288_10000431_pt1 | contig 52424 bp, 37 predicted proteins | sample YL17G11_20_MG_FD_203454 | JGI IMG/M metagenome (GOLD analysis project Ga0315288, IMG submission 203454) | Sediment microbial communities from Yellowstone Lake, YNP, Wyoming, USA - YL17G11_20 | ecosystem: Environmental > Aquatic > Freshwater > Lake > Sediment | place: USA: Wyoming | collected... | reverse complement strand
ACGGCCGGCCGTTCGAGAAATCGCTGGAGATTCTGAACCGCATCGACGTGCGTTTTCCGTGCGACCTGATCGCCCGACGTCCGGAAGACGTGCGGCGGCGCTACGAGGAGCGCGATCCCCTCATCCGAGAGGCGATGGACCGGGGAAAGGTGCTGTATGAACGGCACGGTTGAGGAATGGGTGGCGAAGGCCGACGCCGACTTCGCCACCGCCGGCCGGGAAATCAAGGCGCGCCGGCGCCCCAATCTCGATGCGGTCTGTTTCCACGCCCAGCAAAGCGTCGAGAAATTGATGAAGGCGCTGCTGGTGCACCTGGGGACCGTGCCGCCCAGGAGCCACGACCTCGTGCACCTCGATAGCCTGCTCTCCGCGGTGTGCCCGGAATGGGCGTGGCCCGTGGAGGAATTGCGGTTCGTCACGCGCGCGGCCGTGGCCTTTCGGTATCCGGGCGAGTCGGCCGAGCGGGAGGACGCGGCCAAGGCGCTCCAACTCGCCGGCCGGATGCGCGAGCGGCTGCTGGCGCTTCTTAATAAGTAAGCCCCACCTGCTTCCCCGCGAAAAAGGGTCCTGGACCCTTTTTCGGCGAGCCCCTTTGACAGCGGAGCGGCGGAAGCGTATGATGGCGCGGCCGAACGGAGGACCCGGCGGAAAGGAGCCTCGCAATGGCCGACTGCGCGAATCAGAAAAGAAACGCCAAGGACTGCGCGTGCACCTATGCGTCGTGCGACCGGCGGGGCCTGTGCTGCGAGTGCATCGTGTACCACCGGAGCCGCGGCGAGTTGCCCGGGTGCCTTTTCCCGCCCGAGGCCGAGCGGACGTACGACCGGAGCATCCGCAAGTACATCGAGGTGATGCAGGGCCGCGATTAGGCGGGCAGGATCGTCTTACGGCGAAAGGTTGCCTGGGCAATGACGAATGACGAGAACCGAATGACGAATCAAACGGCAAATCCGAATGACGAGACGGTCTCCATGTCGAGTGGTGGCCGGCGCGCGGTCTCGTCATTGTTGTTTCGACATTCATTCGTCATTCGTGCTTCGGGTTTCGTCATTCCGCCGGACAACATTGGGATTGACGTCGGCAGGTCGGCTTGGGGCGGGCGGGTCGCATGATCGCGATCATCGACAACTACGATTCGTTCACGTACAACCTGGTGCAGCGGATCGGGGAACTGGACGCGGAGGCGGACCTGCGCGTCTTCCGGAACGACAAGGTGACGGTGGAGGAACTCGAGGCCCTGAAGCCGACGCACCTGATCGTGTCGCCGGGACCCTGCACGCCGCGCGAGGGCGGCATCTCGAACGACGCGATTCGCCGGTTCGCCGGCCGGTGCCCGATCCTCGGCGTCTGTCTGGGACACCAGTGCATGGGCTTTGCGTTCGGCGCCGAGATCGTGCGGGCCGACCGGCTGATGCACGGAAAAACAAGTAGGATCCATCACGATGGGAGGACGATCTTTGAAGGCATCGCGAATCCGTTCGAAGCGACGCGGTACCACAGCCTCATCATCCGCCCCGGCACGTTGCCGGCGGAGTTCGAAGTCTCGGCCCGCACGGATGAAGATGAGATTATGGGCATCCGCCATCGCCGCTGGCCGATGGAAGGCGTTCAGTTTCACCCCGAGAGTTTTCTGACCGCCGAGGGACCGAATATCCTCAAGAACTTCCTCCGACTTTAGACCCCGCCGCCGGGGCGGACAGGAGGGACGGCGCGGCGGGACGGCGGCTGCGCAACGGGTGGTCTGGAGCGTATAAGAACCGGTGGGTCCGGGGACAGGTTTGGGGAGATAACGGGTGATTCGCTTCAACTGCCGCTGCGGAAAACGAGTCAAGGTTCCGGCGGACGTGGCGGGCAAGCGCGTCCGGTGCCCGTTCTGCGGGCGAACCGTCGAGGCGCCCCGCGCCCGGGAGGATGCGACGCCCGGCCTGGAGGCGCCCGTGGCGGAGGGCGTCTCCGGTCCCGCGGACGAGGCGCCGGAACGAGGCGTTGCCACGGGCCTGGAGGCCCTCGCGCAGGCGGTCCGGGCGAACGGCGGCGCCAAGCCCGCCGACCGAAGCCCCCTCGCCGCCGCACGCCAGAAGGCCAAGAAACAGGAACTGCCGACCTCCGCCCAGTTGATCAGCCGGCGCGTCGGGGCGACCCCCAACCACAACAAGGCGGTCCTGATCGGCGTCATCGCGGCGGTGGTCCTCTTCGCCCTGGTGATCGGTCTGTCGGCGCTGATGGGCCACTCGTCGGGCGAATCGGAGAAGAAGCCGGCCGACCAGGCCGCGCCGCCGGCCGCCACGGGCCGCCGCGGTCCGCCGGGGGAACTGTTCAAGGACGTTCCCCCCGAGAAATAGCCGAGCGGCCCGGCCGGTATCCGCCGCTCCCGCGACCCCCGCCTCCGGGTGTGGCCGCATTTCGTGGCAAAGGGTCAAGGCTTCCCTCAAAACCACGGTGTGGCACGGCCGGTCTTGCCCGGCCGTGCCTCGGCGCACGGCGGGACAAGGCCCGCCGTGCCACACGCGCCGTGTTTCGCGCCTTCGCCAAGTGTCAGAAAATGCTGGCGCACCCCCGCCTCCCGCCTCCCCGCGATGGGCATTTCTGTTGACACGCCTTTTCAGCCGGCGCTATACTCCCTGTCGGCGTACTTCCGGCGAGCGCCCGGTGTGTCGGCCGGTGCGGCCGCGACCTTGCTTCTGGCGCCAGGACGCCTCGGACGGCTACGAGCCGGACCCCTTCGGGGAGCCACGTGAAGATCCTCAACTTCAGCCTCGCCGCTGCCGTTGCCTGGGTCGCCGCGGCAACCGCCCCGGTCAACGCCGCCGAACCCGTCCCCCCCGCTCAGCCGACCATCCAGATCTCCGGCCGCGTCATCCACACCTGGTATGAAAAGGAAGGGCTGCGGGTCATCCTGGTGATCGACGGGTTCACGGTGATGACGCACGGGGACCAGTTGACGGCGCGTGACGGGGTCGTGTGGTTCGACGAAGCCGCCGCCCAAAAGACCGGCCGGGCCGAACTCGGCGTCTTTGCCGAGACCGGCGCCGAACTCCGCCGCACCGGCGGCGAGGTCGAAAAGTACGACTCGGCCTACCTCGTCATGGCCGACGGCGCCGAAATCAGCCTCGTCGCCGAGGACAAGGAGTTGCGCGGCAAAGCGGATTCGACGCCCCTGTATCTGCGGGCCAAGAAACGCCGGCGCGAGTTCCTCGAGGCCGGCGTCCGCGAAGTTCCCACGACCGTCGTCAAGCCCCCCGAGGCCCCGCCGACCATCCCCGCGCCCGGCGTCCGCGAGGCCGCCGTCCCTCAGGAAATCTCCATCGTCCCCCAGGACGACGTCCGCCAGGTCAACTTCTCCAGTTTCGTCGAGGACGACGTCCGCATCAGCATCTGGACGGGCGGCGTGTACGTGATGCGCGGGGATATGGAGATGGCGGCGGATAACCTGGTCATCTGGACCCCCGAGGAAGCGGTCCGCCGCGCGGGCGGCGCGGCAACCGACGGCGCCCTGCGTGCCCCGACCAAGCGCCTCGCCGCCGAGGCCTACTTCGAGGGCCACGTCTCCATCCACCGCGGACGACAGACCATCCGCGCCAGCCAGATCTACTACGATTTTCAGCACGACCAGGCCCTCATCATCAACGCCAAAATCAAAACCTTCTCCACCACACGCAACATCCCCGTCTATTACTACGCGAAGGAGGTCCGGGAACTGGCGCGCGGCATCTTCACCAGCCAGAGCGCCTGGATGACCACCTGCGAGTTCGCTCATCCCCACTACGAAATGGGCGCCACCCAGATGACCCTCGTGGACCTGACGCCCGAGGCCGAGGAACCCGCTCCCGCCGAGGAGGAGACGCCCCTCAATCGCCGCGTCCGCTTCGTCGGCCAGAACGTCCAGACCCGCGTCCGCCACGTGCCCGTCGTCTGGTGGCCACGCCTCGCCGGCGACCTCGAAGAAGGCGACACCGCCCTGCGAACCATACGCATCGAGAACAGTACGAACCGCGGCACGGGCGTCGTCAGCCAGTGGCACCTCTTTAAACTCCTCGGACTCGAACGCAAACCCCCAGGTTACAACTTCTACCTCGACGCCGACTACTGGAGCGAACGAGGGCCTGGCATCGGCGTCGAAGGCAAGTACAACCGCGAAAACTACTACGGACAGTTCCTCTCCTACTTCCTCCGCGACCTCGGAAAGGACAGCATCGGACAAACCGACGTCGAACCCGAACAACAAGACCGCGGCCGCGTCCTCTGGAGACACCGACAGTATCTCCCCCAAAACTGGGAATTCACCGGCGAACTCTCCTGGATCACCGACCCGGCGTTTCTCAACGAGTTCTACGAGTACGAGGACGAAACCGAAAAGGCCCAGGAAACACTCCTGTACCTCAAAAAACAGGTGGACGACCAGGCCCTCACGATCCTCGCTTCCAAGCGACTCAACGATTTCTACACCCGCACCGACTTCCTTCCACAGGTCGGATACAACATGATCGGCCGAAGCCTCCTCGACGACCACCTCACCTACTTCCAGGACTCCGAGGTCGCCTACGCCCGCTACCGCCCGCGCGAACGCACCGCCCTTATCGGGGAGATTCCGGAGCGCGGCTCGTCCGGCGAACTCGTCGCCGACACCATCCACGAACTCGACCTGCCCCTGCGCATCGGGCCCGTCGGCGTCGTCCCCTTCGCCGAGGGCCGCGGATCCTACTTCGAGGAGAACCTTCGCCGCTCCGGGGCCGAGGACCGCTTCGCCTGGCGCACCGGCGCGCGCGCCGCCATGCAGGCCTGGCGCGTCTATCCGCAAGTCGAAAGCGACTTCTGGGACGTCCACGGCATCCGCCACATCAACACCTTCGACGTCCGCGCCTTCGCCGCAGGCGTCTCCGTTCCCAGCCGCGAACTCATCCCCTACGACGTCACCGAGGCCGGAACGCCCATCGTCCAGGGCGTGGACGGCACCGGCGTCGTCGAACTCGGCTGGCGCCAGCGCTTCCAGACCAAACGCGGTCTGCCCGACGAACGCGAAACCGTCGACTGGCTCCTCCTCGACCTCGAAGGATTCTTCTACGATAATCGCGCCGACCCACCCGAGATCGCACCCGACGGTCGAGCCGCGCTCAACCACCTCGAATTCCACACCACCTGGCGAACCACCGACTCCGTCTCCCTCTGGACCGACACCAACTACGAAACCGACGACAAAAACCTCGACCTCTTCGCCGTCGGCATGACCGTCACCCACTCGCCCCGACTCTCCTACTCCGTCGGCCACCGCTACATCCCCGACGGCACCTCCGCACAGACCTTCGTCTCCTTCGATTACCACATCAACGAGAAGTGGCAACTCGGAGTCTTGGAGATCTACGACTTCGACCGTCAACTCAACGCCCAGAGCAACTTCGCCCTCACCCGGCGGATGCACCGCTGGCTCGTCCGCGTCAAGGTCGAACTCGACCCCGGAGAAGACGAAAAGTTCTTCGGCATCGAACTCGAACCGATGGGCGCACCCGAAATCCGCATGGGCGGCGGATAACCCCCCAACGCCCCCCCGCGCGCCGTTTAACGCCCGCAGATGCACGAAGTTTACCCGCCGGGTCGGGTGAATCCGCGGGAACTTCGACTTGCCTGCCGTGGCGGGCGCGGCCGGAAAAGGGCTTGGCGTTCGGCGTCCGCCGACTTATCATGCTCCTTGTCGGCGGGGGTGTTTGTAGGCCTTGCCAGGCAGGCATCCGGCCCTCGACGGTATCACGAACCAGGCCAGCCCGGCCCATTGCAAGCCCCGCACCTTCTGCCGACGGTGAATCGGCGGACAGTGTTGTGATCGGGCGATACGGGCGGTGAAGGAAGCAGTCTGGGTGGGGCGACAACGACGACAGGCCGGAGCCGGAGGCGAAATCGATACTTCCCGTCGGCGGGAAGCGTCGGCTGCGGCGGCGCCAAAGCAGGTGCACACGGCGGAGTTGTTTTTTGCGGTCACGCTTTTTGTCAGCGCCTCGCTGCTCTTCGTGGTCCAACCGATGTTTGCCAAGATGGCGCTGCCGCTGTTGGGCGGGGCGCCCTCGGTATGGAACACATGCCTCGTGTTTTATCAGGCTGCTCTCCTGGCAGGATACGTCTACGCGCACTTGTCCCTGAAGTGGCTTGGCCCGCGTCGGCAGGCGGCGCTGCATCTGGCGCTGCTATGCTTGCCCTGGGTGGTTCTGCCGATCCACATCGCACAGGGTTGGGTACTGCCGCCGGATGTTTTCCCGGTTTTCTGGCTTTGGCTGCTGCTTTCGGTGTCGGTGGGGTTGCCGTTCCTGATAGTCTCGGCCAGTGCACCGACGTTGCAGGCGTGGTTCGCCCAAACGGGAAGCCGATCCGCCCGAGACCCCTATTTTCTCTATGCCGCCAGCAATCTGGGGAGCCTGCTCGCCTTGTTGGGCTATCCGTTGGTGATCGAGTCGCACCTGACCCTGGCGGGGCAGACGGGGTGGTGGGCGGCCGCTTACGGCCTGCTCATGGCGCTGATGGCCGTCTGTGCCGTACGGCTATGGCGCTCGTCACCCGTCAGCCCGACGGTGGCGGAGGCCGCCACCCGGGAACCGGAGGCGGGACGGGTTTCAGACCGCCCGACCATACTGCGCCGGCTCCGATGGCTCGCGCTGGCGTTCGTTCCTTCCAGCCTGTTGTTGGGCGTGAATACGCATATTTCGACCGACCTCGTTGCGATGCCCTTGTTGTGGGTGGTCCCCTTGGCGCTGTACCTGCTGACGTTCGTGCTGGTCTTTGCGCGGCGGTCGATCCTTCCTCTTCCCTGGATGGTCCGGGCGCAACCGTACTGGATCGTGGTGGCGGCGGGGGCATTGGCATGGAACGCCGACACGCCGACGCAACTCTTGTCGCTCGGGTTGCTTCAACTCCTGGCGTTTTTCGTGACCGCCATGGTCTGCCACGGCCAACTTGCCGCCGACCGCCCCGCCAGCAGCCGCCTGACCGAGTTCTACTTGTGGATGTCGCTGGGCGGCGTTCTGGGTGGGTTGTTCAACGCCCTCGTCGCCCCGCTCGTATTCTCCGGCGTGCTGGAGTATCCCCTGATGATCGCGGTGGCCTGCCTGTTGCGGCCGCGCCCGGCGGCGGCGAAGAGCCCCCGATCGCTGGTGCGTGAGATCGCATGGCCCGGGGCGATCCTGCTCGCCTGCGTCGCGGCGACCTGGGCGACGCGATCGGAGGGCCCCCTGGCCGAGTGGCGATATGCGAATGTCCCGGCAACCAAACTGGCGCTGGTGGTGTTGGCCGTCGTGGCCGCTTTTCTCCTGCGGCACCGCCCCCTGCGGTTCGGACTGGGAGTCGCGGTCCTGTTGGCCGTGAGCCTGTGGTGCGGAAAAGGCGGCTTGCACGTGCTGCACGCGGAACGGAGTTTCTTCGGCGTGTCGCGAGTGATCCGCGATCCCGTGTGGAACGCGAACGAACTCAAGCACGGCTCCACGAAGCACGGTGTGCAAATCCTCGACACAAGCGAGCGACACGAGCCCTTGAGCTATTATCATCGCAAAGGACCGCTGGGTCAAATCTTCCAGGCATTGGAACCCCGCCGACCATTGGCCGAGATAGGCGTGCTTGGCCTGGGAGCGGGTACGATTGCTGCCTATGGCCAGCACGGCGAGCGCATCACCTTCTATGAGATCGATCCGGCCGTGGAACGCATCGCACGGAACCCGGAGTACTTCACCTACCTTGCCGATTGCCGCGCGAACGTGGAAGTGATTCTGGGCGATGCGCGGCTTTCGCTCATTCACGGGGCGCCCCGGAAATTCGACCTGCTCGTGGTCGACGTCTTCAGTTCCGACTCGGTGCCGATCCATCTGATCACACGCGAGGCGCTGCAAATCTACCTCCAACGACTGGCCGAGGGGGGGCTGTTGGCGATCCACATTTCCAGTCGGTTCTTGGACCTGAAACCGATCCTGGGCAAACTGGCGGAGGATGCCGGCGTGATGGCGAGGGTGCGTGAGGATAGCGGCACGAGCGACCTCGGAAAGGACTCCTCCACCTGGGTCGTGATGGCGCGACGGGCTGAAGACCTGCTGCCGCTCGTCAAAGATCCTGGCTGGGTGCCACTCGGGTCAGGTAGCGGCCGTCTTTGGACCGACGATTTTTCCAACATCGTCGGTTTCATGAAATGGCGGTTCTCTTGGGAATGGTTGAAGCCCTCGACATGGTGGGGGGCGGTACCGGAGGCGGCCAGTCACTACAAGATTGGCAACGCTTTGGTGAGCCAGGGACGCTTCGACGAGGCGATTGGGCATTACGAGAAGGCCCTGAAAATCAGGCCCGACGTTGCGGAGACCCACTACAACCTTGGCAACGCTTTGGCGGACCAGGGACGCTTCGACGAGGCGATTGGGCATTACCAGAAGGCCCTGGAAATCAGGCCCGACTTTGTGGAGGCCCACTTCAACCTTGGCAACGTTTTGGCGGACCAGGGGCGCTTCGACGAGGCGATTGGGCATTACCAGAAGGCACTGGGAATCAGGCCCGACTTTGCGGAGGCCTACTTCAACCTTGGCAACGCTTCGGCGGACCAGGGACGCTTCGACGAGGCGATTGGGCATTACCAGAAGGCCCTGGACCTGGCCAAACGACAGAACAAGCAGGACTTGGCAAAAGCCTCAAGGGCCAAGATTTCGCTGTACGAAGCCGGAACTCGGTTTCATGAGAGACGTTCATCCCCCGACCAAACCCCGCCACCACCGTGACGCATCTTGATTGGTCGCCCAGGTGCCCGCGCGGGCGAGTAAACTCTGCCGCGTCATCTCATGGCAGGCATTCCGCGAAGGCGGGCCCGCAATCTCCCTGTTACTTCGCGGGAACCCTTCGGGCCGCAATTTTACCCGCCGTAGCCCTGCGTCCCGTCCGCCATAGTCCCGGCGCGCCGGGACGACGGCGGAAGCCTTGGCGAAGCAGGGGCGAAGTCTTGACGCCTGCCGCGCGCGATGTCACGATATCCCCACGCGGAAAAGGAACCTTCATGGCTACGCGATCCATCACGCCCGCCGGCGGGCCCGTCCGCGGGACCGTCCGCCCGCCGGGCTCCAAGAGCCTGACGAACCGGGCCTTGGCCGTCGCCGCCCTTGCCGACTCCAGGACCACCATCGAGTCGGCCGGCGTGAATGACGACACGCGCGTCATGGCGTCGGCCCTCGGCGTCCTCGGCATCGAGGTCGAGGTGGACGAACCGGCTCGGCGGATCCGCGTCGCCGGCTGCGGCGGCCAGGTGCCCGATGGGCCCAAGGACCTGAACACCGGCGACTCCGGCACCGCGACGCGGTTCCTGGCGGCCCTCGTGGCCGCGGGACGCGGGCGATACCGGATCGACGGCTCCGAGCGGATGCGCGAGCGGCCCATCCAGGACCTGCTGGACGCCCTGGGGGCGCTCGGCGTCGAGGCCCGCAGCGACGCAGGCACCGGGTGCCCGCCCGTCACGATTCGCACCGACGGCCTTCGCGGGGGCGAGGTCGAGGTCCGCGGCGCGACCTCCAGCCAGTTCCTCTCGGGGCTCCTCCTGGCTGCGCCCGCCGCCGCGGGTCCCGTCACCCTCCGCGTGGCGGGGGAACTGGTGTCGAAGCCTTTCGTGGACATGACGCTGGCGGTGATGCGCGACTTCGGCGTGGGGGTCGGGCGCGAAGGCTACGCGCGGTTTGAGATCGCGGCCCCTCAGGCGTACCGTGGCCGGCGCTACGCGGTCGAGCCCGACGCCTCGAGCGCGAGTTACTTTCTGGCCGCTGCGGCCGCCACCGGCGGGCGCGTCACGGTCGAGGGCCTCTCGCGCGCCTCGATCCAGGGCGACGCGCGCTTCGCCGACGTCCTCGGCGAGATGGGCTGCGCCGTCGCGTGGTCCGGCGAGGGCGTCACCGTCGCCGGGCCGGAGCATCTGCGCGGCATCCGCATCGACATGAACGCCATGCCCGACATGGTCCTGACGCTCGCGCCGCTGGCGCTCCTGGCCAGGGGCCGGACGGTCATCGAGAACGTGGCCAACCTCCGGGTGAAGGAGTCGGACCGCCTGACGGCGCTCGCCACGGAACTTGCGCGCCTGGGCGCTCGCGTGGAGGAGCACCCCGACGGTCTGACGATCTATCCGCCCCAGGCGGTTCTCTCGGCCGAGGTCGCCACCTACAACGACCACCGGATGGCCATGGGATTCGCGATCGTCGGGCTGCGGGTTCCCGGCATCCTCATCGGGGGGGCGGAATGCGTCTCGAAGACGTATCCGGAGTTCTTCGCGGACCTGGAGTCGCTCGCGGGGTGAAAAATGGGGACGGGAGTCGTTGGGTTGAAAACATGCTTCCTTTCTCCCTCTCCCCCTGTGGGAGAGCCGCCGTTTTTCCCCTCTCCCCTCGTGGGAGAGGGTAGGGTGAGGGGGGAAGAAACGACGAATGATGAACAAGGAACGCCGAACCGCAGAAGGATGAAGGAACGACCGACTACGGCCGGTCGTTTGGCTTTTCCCTTCGGCGTTCTGCGGTTCCTTGTTCGGTATTCCTTAATTCGTCGTTTCTTCCCCACCCTCACCCCGCCCCTCTCCCGTCTAGGGAGAGGGAGTATCCCCGTTTTTCTGCTGGCGGCGGTGCTGGCGGGGGGGTGCGGCTATCGGCAGACCCGCCTCGAGGTTTACTATAAACTCATGACCCCCCTGGAGCAGGCCGACTACCGCCTCCTGGAGACCGAAGGGAAGCCCGTCAGCCTCCGCCTCGCCTACCTCCAGGAAATTGGGGTTTATCAAAAGTGGGCCGAACAGCCGAAGAATATCCAGCAGGCCATTCTGCGGTGTCAGATTCTGGAGGGCATGACGCCTCTTCAGGTCCAGATGGCCTGGGGTTTGCCCGACGACCGGCGCGATAGCACGATGCCCGAAGACCAGGCCGCCGGCCGGTCCGTGGTGATCTGGGACTATGACCTCGCGAGTGGGAAATCCGGCGACCAGTACGAGCGAAGCGCCTGCTTCCGCGACGATCGCGTCCTCTGGGTCCGCAGTCCTTGATGCGGCTCGCCCGCCCTGCGACCCCGCGAGTGCCCGCGCCGTCCCCTTCACCCTTTTGACAATCACCGACCGGCCCGAGGTCCTGCGCGAACTGGCTGAGCGGATCGATCCGGCCTGGGCGAAGGCCGTCCGCGGTTCCGCCCCGGGTGCCGGTTCCGCCGACGGCACGCTCGCGGCCGCCGGCGCCGACCTGGTCCTCATCGACGTGCCGGCCGGTGAGCCGGAAACCCTGGCTCGGGCCGTCGCCCTGGCCGGCCGCCTGCGCGATTCCCCGGCCGCGGTCGTGGCGCTCGACGGCCGGTTGTCGCCGGCCGAGAAGACGGAACTCTACCGGGCGGGCGTCCTGGCGTGCGTTTCGCTCGAGGAGAATCCCGAGGAATTCGAATCGCACCTGGCGAGCCTTCTGGCGGCCAAGGGGCCGGTGTCGGAGGCCCTTCGCCGACTTCGCACCTACACGCGCCACCTGGACGAGCAACTGCGGCTGGCGCAGCGTCTCCAGATGGACTTTTTGCCGCACCGGATGCCGACCGTCCTCGGCGGCCGATTCGCCGCACGCCTCGAACCCGCCGCCTGGGTCGCCGGCGATTTCTACGACATCTTCCGCCTCGACGAACGCCACATCGCTTTCTATATCGCCGACGCCATCGGCCACGGCATCCCGGCTGCGCTCCTGACCGTCTTCGTCAAGAAAAGCCTCCAGGCCAAGCGCATCGAGGGCAAGACCTACGAACTCGTCGCTCCCGACGAGGCCCTGAGGCTCCTGAACCTCGACCTGTTGTCCGCCAAACTCCAGGAGACGCCGTTCATCACCATAGTCTACGGCCTCTACAACGAGGCGACGCGCGAATGCGTTTACGCCCGCGCGGGCCATCCCCGGCCGCTCGTCGTCGACCGCGACGGCGCCATCGAGGAACTGGAAGGCGAAGGGCCGCTCCTCGGCATCTTTCCCAAGGCCGCCTTCGACGTCTGCCGGCGCGTCCTCGCCCCGGGCGACCGCCTCCTCCTTTACACCGACGGGGCCGAACGCGTCCAGCCTACCGCCCAGGCCGACCCCCAGCGCCTTTTCGAGACCATCCAGGCGAGTGCCCTCTTGCCCGCCGAGGCCATGCTCGACGCCATCCTCGCGGCCGTCCGCGAAGCGTCCGACGGCGGCCGCCTTGCCGACGACGTCACACTCGTCACCCTCGAACTCGAAGACGACCCGAAGCCATCCTGAGCCAGAAAATACCCCAGGGGTGCTTTGTTTAAAAGAGCCTTTCGTCCTCCCTCTCCCTTGATGCTTGCCTGCCGCAGGCAGGGCAGAGGGGAGGGGTGAGGGTGCATGCCGTCAGCCGAGCCTCATTCCCCCTCACCCTACCCTCTCCCACAAGGGGAGAGGGGGAGAAAAAGCCTGCCTGCCGGCAGGCAGGCATGTTTTTAACAAAGCACCCGATGGGTATTTTTTCAACTCGCGGTGGGCCCGTCCGGGCGTGGGCCCTACTCGGCGTCTTCGTTGCGGAGCGCGTCGAGCCGCTTGCGCGCCGCCTCGTACCCGGGCGCGAGTTCCAGCACCCGGCGATACAGCGATGCCGCTTCCCCGAGGTCCACCGCCCCGCCGCTCGACGCTGCCGCATCCTCGTACGCCAGGCCCAGGTTGAAAAGCACGTCCGGGTCGTTCGGCGCGAGCGACCGCGCCCGCTCGAAGGCGCGCAGGCACTCGGCCGGTGCGTCCAGGGCCGCCTGGCACATCCCGATGGCGATCTGCGTGTCCACCTGGCGCGGGTCCAGCCTCGCTGCGCGGTCCAAGTGCTCGAGCGCCTCGGCGTATGCTTCCGTCTCGTAGAGCGCCCGCCCCGCCAGGTAATGGCCCCGCGCGTCGAACGGGGCGTCCCGGCACACGCGCTGTGCCGTCTCCAGCGCCTCGGCCGGCCGACCCAGTTCCATCTGGATCGAGGCCAGGTTCACGAGCACGTCCAGGTCGGCCGGGAACTCCTCGGCCAGGGCCTGAAGGCGGGCGAGGGCTTCTTCCTGCCGGTCCAGGTCCGCCTCAATCAAGGCCCGGTTGATTCGCAGGGGGCGGTCGTCCGGCCGGCGCGCGAGGCCGTGCTCGAACGCTTCCCGTGCCTCGTCGAATTTTCCCTGGATGGCCAGAAGCACGCCGAGTTCGTTCTCCAGTTCGTGGGCGCGTCCCGAGAAGGCCATCGCACGCCTCAGTTCTTCTTCGGCCTCGTCGAACCGGCCTTCGCCCGCGAAGAGGGCCGACAGGTTGCGGTACAGGTCGTCGCGGTGCGGCTCTTCGCTCAGCGCGCGGCGAAGGACGCGGCGTGCCCGGCTGATGTCGGCTTTGGAGGCGGGCAGGCTCGTCAGTTGCGACAAGATCACCGGGTCCGACGGGCTGAGTTCCATCGCCCGCATCAGGTGCCGGCGAGCCTTGGCCGGCTCGTCCGACTCGAGGAGGGCCGCCCCTAGTTCCTGGTGGACTCGCGGGTCGTCCGGCGCCTCCTTCAGAAGTTCCTCGTACAGCGCGATGGCGCGCTCGAGGTCCCCGGTGTGCACGAGGTATCCGCCCATCGCCAGCCGCGCCTCGCGCGAGTCCGGATACAACTCCAGTTCGCGCTCCAGTTCCTTCCGCGCCCGTTCCAGGTCTCCCTTCTGCGCGTAAGCCCGCGCGATGGCCAGGTGGAGGTCCGGAAACTCGGGGTCCCACTCCGCCGCTCGCTGCCAGACGGCGATGGCCTCGTCCGCCCGCCCCTGCATCGCCAGCACCAGGCCCCACTGGTAGGCCGCTTCCGCGCTCGACGGGTGCGCGTCCAACGCTTCCTTGAAGGCCCGCTCGGCTTCGTCGAACCGGCCGAGGTTTCCGTACGTCCCGATGAGTTGCGCGAGCACCGCCTCGTCGTCCGGCGCCAGCCGGCGCGCCCGCTCCAGGTACCCCAGCGCTTCGCGGTCGTCCGCCCGGAGCCACGAAACGAACGCCAGGCCGAACCAGGCGTCCAGGCACTGCGGGTCGCTCTCGAGGGCCCGGAGGAGTTCCTTCTCCGCCTCGTCCACGCGGTTCAAGTAGGCGAGGCACCGGCCCCCGAGAGCCCGGGCGTCGGCGTAATCCGGGTCGATTCGGAGCACCTGCCGGCACGCGCGCAGGGCGTCCTCGTACGCCCCGTCCTCGAACAGGCGGTCCGCTTCCTCCAGGTAATCTTCCGGGTCCATCCACTCGTTCATGGTTTTTTCGCCGGCGCCAATAGGGCCGGCCCTGCGGGCTGTTTCGGCGGGCGCGGCGCCGTTCTCACGGCCTGGAGAACGTCCCGCCCGCGACCGGCACGTCCCATTTCCACGCGAGCACGCGGACCGTCCAGCGCGGGGGCCCCGACGCCTGCCCTGCATCGTCGGCCGGAAAGAACCGCCACCGGTGGCTCACCAGGAGGTCCTTCTCCGGCCGCCAGTCGTCCATCTGGACGCGGTACCGCCGGCCGAGGAACGGCAGTTCGCTCCACCGGATGACGACGGCCTCGACGCGCGACGTTTCGCGGCGAATTTCCACGACGGCCCGGTCGTTCGACGACACGCTGCTTCCGCGCCCGTAACTCACCAGCAGTCGGTCCCAGACCCGCGCCTCCGCCGGTCCCGTCTCCGAGCCCAGGTACTCGATCTCGAGGCCCGGCTCGAGCAGGCTGAAAGGCATCACGACCAGTTCCCGCACCTCGCGCGCGAGCCCCACCGCCTCGTCCCGCGAGTCGAGGTCCCCGGCTCGCTTGCCGCCGACGAACAGGCTCCCGCCCGGTCCGCCGGCCACGATGACGCGGTCCGCGTCCGGCTGTTCGATGCGGACCCGCCCGCCGGCCGTGTCGAGGACCCAGACCTCGCGGCTCAGACGGTCGCCGCCCGGCTCCGCCAGGGCGAAGCCCCGCTCCGCCGGGGCGAAGCCCGGCGCGTGCTCGATTCGCTCGACCTCGCAGCGAACGGTCCGGTGTTCGACCCACCGCGGCACGGAGCCGTGCTTCCACAGGCAGTCGCGCACGAGGCCGCGCGCCGGGTCGCTTGCGATCCCGTCAATGCGCGACGAGGCCCGGTCCAGCCGGCTGCACGCCGTGCCCGCCAGGACCATCCCCAGCCCTGCGGCCAGCGCCGCCGGAGCGATCCACCGTTTTCGCATCGTTCGGTCGCCTTACCGATATAACTGGCCGGACCCCGAAGGACCGATTATACTGCTCCCGCGCCGTCCCTCAAGATGATAGCCGGCGTCCCCGCGAACGGACCCACAGGGCAGGCGTTCGCGGCTCGTTGGTCGTCCGAGCCGCGACGCAATCGCGATACGAGCGGAGCAGGGCGTGTTTCGAAGCGAATACTGGTACCGATTTCCCTGGGTCATGATGCTGGCGGTCCTGGTGCTGGCGGCGCTCGGCGTCGCGGGCATTTATGCGGCGACGTGCGGCGGCGCCGAGCCGATCCCCTTCGCCGACACCCTCGCCGCCAAGCAGATCGCCTTCCTCGCCGTCGCCCTCGTCGTCTTCGGCGCTGCCCTTCTGCCCGGCTACACGCGCCTGGCGCGATGGAGTTACTGGTTCTACGCCTTCAGCCTCGCGGCGCTCATCTTCCTGGCCGCCATGCGATTCCTTCGTCTCGAGATTCCCGGCATCCTCTATCCGACGAACAACGCCTATTCCTGGATCCGCATCCCGGGCATCGGCCAGAAGGTCCAGCCGTCGGAACTGGCGAAGATCGCCTTCATCATGTCGCTGGCCTATTACCTCCGCTACCGCAAGAACTACCGCCGATTCGCGGGCCTCTTGGTTCCCTTCGCGATGGCCCTCGTGCCGACCGCGCTCGTCCTCTACCAACCCGACATGGGCACCGCGATGCTTTTTCTGCCGGTCCTGTTTCTGATGCTGTTCGCGGCGGGGGCGCGCGGCAAGCACCTGGCGGTCATCATCGCCATGGGCCTGGTAATGGTGCCCGTCTTCTACTCCTCGATGCGGGGCTACCAGCGGATGCGGATCGATTCCTGGCTCCTGCACGGATGTGCCGAGCGCCTCCACTTTGCGATCGACCGCGCCGAACCCGCCGACGAGGATGAAGAGCAGGCCGAAGCGCCCGGACAGGCCGCCGCACCCGCCATCGTGAAGCCGCGGCCGACCTTCTCGGACGACCAGAAGGCGGACCTCGTCCGCGAGGTGACCGGCATGTGGCGGTTCCGCCTCTGGCGCCTCGCGACGCGCCTCTCCTGGGGCGAGGACCAGGCCGACTTCGCCGCCGCTCGACGCCACCTCTTCGCCGCTCTCGAGGAAGGCCCCGGACCGAAGAGTTTCGACGCCCTCCGCCAGTTCTTCGGCACGCTCCTGGCCGGACCCAGCCACCAACTCTTCCAGGCCAAGATCGCCGTCGGCTCGGGAGGCCTGTGGGGCCGTGGCTGGCTCCGGGGCACCCAGACCCGCCACGGCCTCCTGCCTGAGGCCGCCACCGACTTCATCTTCCCCGTCGTCGCGGAACAGTTCGGCTATTTGGGCGCCGTCGCCATTGTCTTTCTCTACGGCCTCCTGTGCTTGTTCGGCGTGGACGTGAGTTTCTCGACGACCGAGCCGTTCGGCAAACTGCTCGTGGTTGGCGTGGTGGCGCTCTTTGCCGCCCAGAGTTTTCTGAACATCGCGATGTCAATCGGCCTGATGCCCGTCACCGGCATCACCCTGCCGCTGATGAGTTACGGCGGCTCGAGCCTCGTCAGTTCGTGCCTGGCGCTGGGCCTTTTGTGCAACGTGGCCCTCCGGCGCCTTTACCTCATCGCCCCGCGTCCGTTCGAGTGGCGCGAGTAGTTAAAGCCCAGGGATGAGCGCAGCGAATCCCTGGGACGCCGTTCGGGATGAGCGCAGCGAATCCCTGGGACGCCATTCGAGCCGCCCGCCGCGATTCCCTCTCCCCTCGCGGGAGAGGGTAGGGTGAGGGGGAAAGGGGCTTGCCACACCCCGGCGGGTCGCCGGCTCATCCCCTTCACTTCGCCGCGGCATCGCTTCCCTTGCGCCCGAGGAGGACGTGGTACACGCCCATCGGCTCGGGCAGCGCCACAAAATCCCCAAACCCCGCCGGCCGAAGCAACGCCTCCAATTCGTCCGGGCTCCGGTGGATCATCCGCAGGCCCAGCACGCGCCGGAAGAACCGGTTCGTCCCGTGGGCCTTCGACAGGCTATTGAGGACGATCCACGAGCCCTGCGGCATGACGCCGGCCACCGTCCGCGCAATCTCGGTCACGCACGCGTCGCCCAGGTACTCGCAGATGCCGAGCATCTTGACGATGTGCGGCGGGCGGTCGAGCATGCCCGCCACGTCGTGCACGTCGCCCTGGATGAACCGGACGCACTCCCGATGGCCGCTCTCCTCCGCCAGGCGCCGGCCGTAGTCGAACGCCCCGCGCGAAAGGTCCACCAGCGTGGCATGGGCCCGGCGGCGGGCCTCGCGCATGGCGTCGTTCACGATGTGGCCCGGCCCCGCCCCGAGGCACAGGATCTCGACCGGCTCGCAGGGGGCCGCGTCGATCAGCCGCGCAATCACCCGCGCTGCCAGGCGGCGCCGATTGCGAAGCGCCGTCGGCATCGTGCCGAAAGTGCAGAGCAGTTTGTCCACCAGACGCCGGTGACGGTCGGCGTAACTGATGACCATGCTTTCCCAGCCGCCGGGGTCCGTCCAGTTGGCGGCCGCCAATTCGCTGCCCATCAGGTGCAGCACCAGCCGCTGGACAAAGTGCGGAAAATAGTTGGCGATGGGGTTGCCGACGCAGGCCCGGAGCAGCCGGCGAACGGGGTCAGCCCGCTCGAACTCAAGGTCCGTAATCCAGGCCTGTGGCGAGTTGTCTTGCGGTGCGGCCATACTCCTGTAAGTATAGAGACCGGCGGCCGAATGTCCACCACGCCCGCCGCGCCGCTTGCGGCTTAGCGTCCGTCACGTTTAGCCGTCCGCCGCACGCCGACGGTGATATCCCCGCCCCTTGACCCGCCGTAGTCCCGATTCATCGGGACGAAGCTTGCCCGCCTTTGGCGGGGATCTCGCCGTGCATACCGTGCCGTTTGCCGCCTGCCCGCCATAGCCCGAAGGGCGGCGGCGGGTCTGCCGTTCAATCCGCAATCTGAAATCCGAAATCCGCAATCGAAAGGTTCCGCGTTTGAACGCCCCCTTTTCCCTTTGGACCCCTTTGGGGGCGGGCCGGGTTTCTTGCCCTTTTGGACTTTGGACTTCGGTTCATGCGGCGGGGGTCGAAAGGCCTACAGATTACCCGGAAATCCGAACTAGATCTCTGCCTCCAAATACGTAGGGTAGTGGCGGTAAACCTTCCCATAATTTTTTCTGTCTCGCGCCGGAAGCCACTTCGGGGACGCCACCTCAGGCGCGCTTCGTGGAAGTCGTTCGTTCAAGTAGGCCGCCTCGCGTCGCGTGAGCACCGGCACCTCAATGAGATAAGGATCCTTGCCGAAGCGGATGAAGTCGAGATCTTCAAAAGTCGGCGGCTCAACTTGCTCGCGATCCTTGCGCTTGGTAATGTATCCGCCAACCGTTAGCATCCGGGCCTTGTCCGCGTAATGGAAATTAAACAACTGCGTGTATTTCAGTGCTTCGTCCTCATCCAGTGGTGCATTCCTGTCCGCTAAGGCTTCGGCTATTTGGTTGTCGATTATGTCTCGGCAAACTCGGGCAAGGCCCCAACCGCCCAAACGCGTTCCACTGGTACCCAGGGGAATCCTATCCTCGCCAACACGTTTTCGAATCTTCTTCATGCGCGCCTGGGCCATATCGGGACCTCTACGAACACGATCCTGGACATCCACCGTAAAAATTATGGCGCTTCCGGAGCAGATGCTGGCAACGACTGTGCTGATGTTTGCAAGTACGGAACGAATCAGAGGCTTGTCATAATCCAACCACACAATGGCGCGCTTCGCCCAAGATAGCGTACGCAAGATTTTAGAGGCTGTGCCCCACTTGATCTTGATGCAGGAGTAGGGCCTGTTGAAGCGGACGCGGTTCTGCGCTTCCCGTTCTTTCTCTATGCTAATCATGTCGCTAATGCCGAGCCGCTGATGGATGAGGGTGAAATCGGCAAAAGCGACCGCTCCGAAGCCCACATACCGGTATTCTGCGAGAGGCGCAATCCCAGAAAGGCGAGCGAGTGCTTCGCTAATCATCTTGCGCTCTATGTTCTTGGCCGGTCTCAGCGTGTAATCGAACTTTTCGAAACTTCTTCTTGTCATTCTTTGCACTCGTTGTTATAGAAATACTCAAAGGTTCCTTCACCCACTTGCCTAGGCGTGCGAACCTTGAGTGCATCTTGGACCGCGAGTACTTTCTCCAGGGGTTTTTCGTATTGGATTTTCTGAAGTTGCGGGCCTGGTTTCCTCCGGGGTACGCGCGGCATTTCAAAGAAGGCACGACTCTTTAAGCCCTGGACGGGCTTAGGAGAAGCGCTTGACACCAACATCTGCAGGGGGCCTTTTTCGCTTCTATCCTTTTCCTCCTTGAGTCTGTTAAGAAAATCGATTACAGGACGCATCAGTTTCGTCATCTCCGGCCGAACGGCGCGGTAGATTTGGTTGTCAGTATCTATCCCCGTCTTCGTAGTGTTCCACGGAAGCCGGCCGGCGTCGTCACAATCGAAATATGCATATCCTCGGAACATGTTATACTGAGGGTGAAATCTTGGGGTTCCAGTTACCTGCAGAGGTCCCCATCCAGTGACTTCTGTTTTATCAGCCTCTAGAACCAATCGCCCGTTGCAGAAAACGTGCCAGCCCGCAGCATTGCGATCCCTCTCGCCTAACCCACAATAAAGGTTCACCCTGACGGGCTTGCCGAATTTCCTGAACACCAGTGTTTTGCGGGCAGGAGCCAATTTCTGAGTTGACAGCATTTCCAGATGCCGCGTGCCGAGAGGAATCTCATTAAGCGTTATCTTTAACCCGCGAGAGAGAGCTTCCTGCAAGTGTGTCTCAATGGCAGTTTTCAGCTCCTTCTGGAAGTTCTGCTGCCTGAATTCTACAGCAACATCCCGGTGCAGCCGAGTTACGATGATGGTTGTTCCTCGCTTCTCCAGACTTACGCCTTTAATCCCCTCTTTTACGTCGTCAAACTTGAACTCCCACTTCTTTTCGTCCCTAGCCCATTCGTCCACCGAGACATCGACGACGAAACGGCTGGTCCGGGCCTGGGATTCGACGCGAAAATGCTTGCCAATTTTGAAGAATGCCCGCTTCATGCCAACCCCAAACTTTCCGATCGAATGCTGCAGAAAAGGTGCGTCTTCCGGCCGACCGAACCGAAAAGCGTATTTCCTTGCCAAGTCTGCTTCTATGCCCCCGCAGTTGTCGGCTATGCGAAGTTCGTGTGAGGACACCCTGGCGCGAACCCACAGATCCTTAAAAGAACCGGATCCTCGGAGTCGAATGGCACCGTCCACGCAATTATCAAGTAGGTCCACGACAGATGGAATAAGTTTGATGTCGCGGGTGAGCATTTCGATGAAAAGCGCCTTGGTGGGCATCGCATCGATCGTTTGGGTGTTGGTATCGCTCATTTTCTGGCTACCTTCTTATCTAGGGCTTGAAGGATGGCGTACGCAACCGCTCTTGCCAGGAAGGGCGGAACCGAACTGCCTATCTGGCGGAACGCGTGCCAGCGCGTGGAATCGAACAGGAAAGTGTCGGGAAACGAATGCAAGCGCGCTCCTTCGCGAACGGTTATGCAGCGCGGGTAAACGGGGTGTATCGGCCGTGGGGCCATGAAAGAGCCGCGCTCGGGCCCCGTGCCCGCTCTAAGGGCAACCGAAATGCCGTCCTTCGCTAAGCGGTGGAAACGACTCACGGGCTCGGATTTGCCCGCCTCGGTCGCGGCAAACCGGGCCACGGTCTTCGGCGAATGCCGAGTCCTCGCACAACCCGTCAAGCCTTTAGACTCACGCGCACGCGCTCGATATTTATCCCCTGGGTCCGCCATTTCTCCGCGGAGGATCGCAGCGTACGGCGCAGGTTTGCCGAGACTTTCCTCAAGAAGATCGGTGTCCAAAAGGTACGGGAAGTCATCGACATTGGGGAGGTCGCCAATCGCATCCCAAACGGTTGCGCGCGAGGCGGTTTCAGGATTGGTTTTGGGATAGGAAGGCAGCGACTCCGCTTTCCTTGCCCCGATTATGAAGATCCTTTTTCGGCGCTGAGGAACACCGAAATCCGACGCGTTCAGGGCCGCAATCGGCTCGGTTACCACATAGCCCGCTCGCTTCGTCCGGCGTATGAAAGACTCAAGGTACGCGATCGCCTCCCCGGATATCAGACCCGGGACGTTCTCAAGTACAAAGTACCGCGGGGATAGCTCCCTGATCAGCCGCGCGAAGTCATAAAGGAGGGCGTTGCGCGGATCGTCCGGCTGGCGTTTGCCGATGAACGAGAACCCTTGGCATGGCGGCCCGCCGAAAAGCACGTCAATGCCCTGGCCATTCAGCCCGGCTAATCTTCGCAGCCGGCTCCCGTTTGTCTTCGCCAAGTCACTAACGAAAACCTTGGTGGTGGGAAAGTTGCGCTTGTACGTCTGGACGTGCCTGGGGTCCGAATCAAAGGCGGCAACGACGTTGAACCCCGCCTGTTCGAACCCCAGAGACATGCCGCCTACCCCACAGAACAGGTCAACTCCAATCGGTCTGCGCTTCAAGCGCGATCCCCCTTTGCCTGCTTGCAGTGACTTCTTATGCAACACTGGGTGCACGCGGGCCGGTTTGGCCGACAGGCCGAGCGACCGTGCAGAATGGCAGCAACGTGAAAGCCGTACCTCCTCCGCGCGGGAACGAGCGCCTCGAGCTCCTCGTGGCATTGGTCCGCCCGCTTGCGCGACGTCCAGCCCAACCGCTTGGCTATTCTGTGAACGTGCGCGTCAACCGGTAAAACCTTCGCCCCCATTGTGTAGAGCATCACACATTTTGCAACCTTTTTCGAAACCCCAGGGAGACTGGCAAGGTATTCCTCAACCTCGGTTTCCGAACGGCCTCCCAGTTTCGTCAGTTGCAACCCGCCGTGATCCCGGCGGATCGCTCGAAGAGCCGCACGCAATTGGGCGGTCTTAATGCTACTCAGACCCGCTGGCTTGAGAATTCTTCGCACCATGCGCGCCGGAGAAGCGAGCAACTTATCCCATCTGGGGTATGTCCGCTTCAGGCACTGGTAAATGGCGCTGGCAATGGCCGGGCTTGTCTTGTTGGAAAGGATTACGAACACCAGGTCATCGACTGGTTTCTTCGGATTACCCAAGCGAGGGGAACCGTATTCGCTCTCAAGCAGTTCACAGACCCGACGCACCACTTGGGCGCGGCTTATCGCCGGTCTCCGCCAAATCTGTCCGGTCTTTTTCATAGTACCCGGCAACCGCTCCTATCGGGTCCCCCTCGCCGGGCGGAACGACCCGGCGATCAGTGAAGGACCACGCTGGCCGCCGCTTCCGCCCTATCGAACGCGTCCTCATCGACATATTCGCATACCACTTCATCCGAAAGCACCGCGAGCCGTCCGTCAGTCCGCTCGAAACGCACGAGCCATATGCCGCCGCCGGAATTCCAAGCCGCGCCGCCGAGGCCTTCGGCCACTGCCTTTGCTGATTTCTCGTCCATGGCTTTTCTCCCCGCCGTGCCTCCATTAGAAACATTACTTGAATCCTCGACACTTGGCAACTCATTTCCTCCAAGATTTCCGGGGACACAGGCATTTCCGGCCACCCGATCCGTCCGCCGCCTGCCACGGCGAAGTTCACGCAAGCGAACGAAGACGGGTCCATTCTGCACTCGGCACTCTGCACTCTGCACTCTGCACTCTGCACTTTCTTCCCCCAGGGGAAATGGGGACATGCTACTTTTTCAGAGGAAGTTTCGGGGACAGGCATTTCCGGCCAGACCTTGGACCTTGGACTTTGGACTTTGGACCTTGGACCCGCCTTCGCCGGACGCTTCGGCGGGTAAACTTTGGACCTTGGACCATTTTCGCCCCCCATCCTGCAGCCTGTCCCGACCCCTCGGTATTCCCCCTGCCTGCCACGGCGTAGTCAAAGACGAAGTTTACCCGCCTCTGGCGGGCCGGGCCGCGAGCCTACCGTTTGCCGCCTGCCACGGCGAAGTTCGCGCAAGCGAACGAAGACGGGTCCATTCTGCACTCTGCACTCTGCACTCTGCACTTTCTTCCCCCAATCCCTCTCTGCGTGCTCTGCGTCCTCTGCGGTGAAGGCTGTGCCTTTTCGCCGTTTGTTCCGCAATCCGCAATTTTACCCGCCGGAGGCGGGCCGCAATCGAATCTTTCCCCCATTCCCGTCTTTCTCTGCGTCCTCGGCGTCCTCTGCGGTGAAGGCCGTGCAAACGGCATGCCAAAGACACGGAAAAAAAGTTATTAACATAAAGGTATGCACATGACATGGATGAAAAGAGTGCGAAAAAGGGCACAAAAACCGGTAAAAACCGGTCAAAAAACGTGAAAAAGCCCCTAAAAAAGTCAAAATTCGCGCTAGCCCATCTTACCAAAAGCACCCCGTCCGCCGAAAAATCTGCCCTGGCGCTAGCGCCAGGGCCTATGGGTTCCCAAAAATCGCCCAAAAATCTCCCCTAAAACCTCCTCAAAAAAGTTATCCACAATCGCGTCGGCGACCGGCTTGCCCGGCCGTGCCGCGCGCCGCCGACGTGTGCCGCGGCCGCGCTCACGGCTCGCCCCAGACTTTCTTGAGCATCTTGAAGGCGGGCCGGTCGTGCTCGATGATCTCCGCCCGCACGAACGGGTAGAAGTCGTTCGTGCTGAAGTACGCCTCGGTGAGTTCCGCAAAATACTCCTGGTCGTCCCCGGCGGCGTAGGCCCGCTTCTTCGACCCGTCGAAGTAGAGGACCGACTCGTACGACTTCGACTCCACGGCCGCCTGGTACGCCGCCTTGACGTCGGGGTTGTCATATCCCAGGACCTGGTGATGATAGGCGTGGGCGAGTTCATGCAGGACCATCGCCCACTGGTGGTGGGTCCAGTCGAGGAACGTCCGGGGATTCCCGAGTTCGACCGCCCCGGCCTTCGCGGGGTTGAAGCCGTGCCCGGCCAGCCACTCGCGCGACGGGTGGTAGCACATGCACGCGACCTTGGGGTTGCCGGCCTCGACCCAGATGGGCACGGCATGAAGTTTATCGAGCGCGGGCCGGGGGACCATGCGGTTGACGTTATAGAGGTGCACGCCGAGGAGTTTGAGGGTTTCGTCGCCCAGGTCCTTCTTGTCGCCGAGGAGCCGGTTGTGGACGTAAACCTTCCAGCCCTCGATTTCGCGGACGGTGTAGGCGGAGGTGGGCTCGTAGGCGGAAGGTTCCGGCGCGGCGGGAACCTTGTCGTCCGGCGCCGACGGCGCCGACTTCGGCGCCTCGGCGGCCAAGCCCGCCGACAAAAGAACAAGCGCGCCGGCCCGGGACTTCCAACCGATGGCCGCAAGCAATGCGAGCGACAGCGCGACAATCACCAGCGGAAGGCGCGCCGCGCAAGCGCGGCGGCTAAATGGTTCGACCCTCGACATTCGACCCTCCCTATCGCCCCCTATTTTGCCACGACGTTCACCAGGCGCCCGGGAACGACGATGACCTTGCGCACCTGAGCGGCGCCGATGTGCTCCTTGACCTTCTCGACCGCCAGGGCCGCCGCCCGGATCTCCTCCTCCGACGCCCCGGCCGGCACCGTGATGTGCCCGCGGAGTTTCCCGTTCACCTGCACCGGGATTTCGAGGACGTCTTCCGCGCAGGCCGCCTCGTCGAACGCCGGCCAGCCCGCCGCCAGGACCGAAGGCTCGTGCCCGAGCGCCTGCCAGAGTTCCTCCGTCACGTGCGGCACTAACGGGTGCAGGAGCCGCACCATCGCCTCCAGCGCCAGGCGCGCCACCGCCGGCGCCGCCCGAATCGCCTCGCCCGCGGCGGCGACCGCGTTCGCCAGTTCCATCACGGCTGCGATTGCCGTGTTGAATTGCCACGAGTGCTCGATGTCTTCCGTCACTTTGCGGATCGTCTGGTGCGTCTTCCGCCAGACGGCTCGGGCCTCGGGCGCAAGGTCGGAGCCGTCGCCGGCGTACGGTTCCGCGCCGGCAAGGGCCGCTTGGTATTCGCTCACGAGCCGCCACACGCGCTCAAGGAATCGCTTGGCCCCGACCACCGCGTCGTCCTGCCACTCCGCGTCTTTCTGCGGCGGGCCGACGAAAAGCGTGTACAGCCGCTGCGTGTCCGCCCCGTATTCGTTGATGACCGCGTCGGGGCTGACGACGTTGCCCTTCGACTTCGACATTTTCTCGAGTTTGCCTGTCCGCGGCGACTGCTTGCAGATCATCCCCTGCGTGAAGAGCGCGGCAAAGGGCTCGCGGAATCCCACGTGCCCCGCATCATATAGAACCTTGCAGATAAACCGCGTGTAGAGGAGATGCAGCACCGCGTGCTCCACGCCGCCGATGTACTGGTCCACCGGCATCCAGTAATCCACGGCCGCGCGGTCGAAGGGTTTCGCGTTGCCGGTCGCCTGTCGCTCGGCGTCGGTCATCGTGTACCTGAGAAAATACCAGCACGAGCAGAGCCACTGGGCCAGCGTGTCGGTCTCCCGCCGGGCCGCCCCGCCGCACTTCGGGCACCGCGTCTCAACCCACTTTTTGACCTTCGCGAGGGGGCTTTCGCCTCGCGGCGGAAACTCGACTTCCGTCTCCTCGGGCAACTCGACCGGCAACGCTTCGACCGGCACCGGAACCTCGCCGCATTTGGCGCAGTAAACGATCGGAATCGGCGCGCCCCAGTACCGCTGGCGGCTGATGAGCCAGTCGCGGATCCGGTAGTTCACCGTCCCCGCGCCCATCCCCTTCTTCTCGAGGTATCGGATCACCTCCGGGATGCCTTCCGGCGTCGGCGTGCCGGAAAGGTCGCCCGAGTCGGCCATCACGCCCGCCTCGACGTAGGCCTCCGTCATCGTCGCGGCATCGAGCGGCGTGCCTTCCGGCTGAATGGCCACGCGAATCGCCAGGTCGTACTTCTTCGCGAACTCAAAATCGCGCTGGTCGTGGGCCGGCACCGCCATCACCGCCCCCGTCCCGTACTCCATGAGGGCGTAGTTGGCCACCCAGAGCGGCACGCGCTCGCCGTTCACAGGGTTGACGCAGTACGCGCCCGTCCAGACGCCTTCCTTCTCCACCGCCGCGTCGCTCCGCGTCGCCGCCGGCTGCCGACGCACGCGCTCGCAGAACGCCAGCACTTCCTTTTCGCGTTTCGTCCCCGCCACCAGTTTCGCGATCAGCGGATGCTCGGGCGCGAGGCTCATGAACGTCACGCCCCAGAGCGTGTCCGGCCGCGTCGTGAAGATCGGCAGCCCCGGCGCGCCGGGGTCTTCGAGGCGAAACTCCACCCGCGCCCCTTCGGAGCGCCCGATCCAGTTCGCCTGCATCGTTCGGACCGTCTCCGGCCACTTCTCCAGGAGCGCCAGGTCCTCCAGTAGCCGCTGGGCGTACTGGGTGATGCGGAAGAACCACTGCGGAAGGTCCTTGAGCGTCGCCTCCGCCCCGCACCGCTCGCATCGCCCGTCCACCACTTCCTCGTTCGCAAGGCCCGTCTGGCACGACGGGCACCAGTTCACCGGCGCCTGTTTGCGGTACGCCAGGCCGCGCTCGTACAGGACGAGGAAGATCCACTGCGTCCACTTGTAATAGTCGGGCGCGCTCGTGTTCACTTCGCGCCGCCAGTCATACCCCACGCCCCATCGGCGGAACTGGCCCTTCATATAGGCGATGTTTTCGCGGACCCACGTCGCGGGGAGTTTCTTATTTTTGATCGCCGCGTTCTCAGCCGGCAGGCCGAACGCGTCCCACCCCATCGGGCTTAAGACCTCGCATCCGCGCATCATCTTGTAGCGCGTCACGACGTCGCCGATGATGTAGTTCCGCCCGTGCCCGACGTGCAGCATCCCCGACGGATAGGGGAACATCGTCAGGCAGTAGAACTTCCGCGCGCGCGGGGCCCGGTCGTTCGACCCAGAGGCTCTCGACGGGCCGTCCGTCTGGAACGTCGCGTGCTCGTCCCACCACGCCTGCCACTTCGCCTCGATTCGCTTCGGGTCGTACGCGTCCATGCTCTTCCTCGCTCGCCTCGTCGTTTGTCAGGCCGTTACTCTAACCGCAAAGCCCGTGGAGTGCGTAGAGAAAATGCGGGCCAAACGGGATAACGGCCGCGGCCTCGCCCGTCAACCCAAAACGCGCGTCCCAGCGCCTGCGTGTGCCACGGCCGGCCTTGCCCGGCCGTGCCGCACCGAGGGAAAACGCGCGGCGGCCCCGCCAAAAAAAATCGCGGCGGGTGCGGAGACCCGCCGCGCTCACCTATCTTTGTTTTTTGCCGTTCCCCTTACTCCTCCCTTTGCGACCTCTGCGCCCTCTGCGGTTAATTCACGCTATTGGATTGCCGCCACCAGCCGCGCTACCGCCCGATGTCCCTGGGGCGTCTGGTTGACGATGAGTTTCCCGTCGAGGTACTGGATCGTTGCCGGGCCGCCTTCGTCGTCCCACGGCGCGATCCGCCGATCGTTCGCGTTTCGCACGTGACGTTTCACCATATCCACGAGGCGCTGCGGCGTCGCCCGGGTCGCATCCTCCGGCTCCTCGGGCTGGTTGCCGAAGATGTTCGTCCCCCCGCCCCCTTGGGATTGCGACGTGATGTCCCCGATCTCGAAGCGCGGGCCCACGAAGTTCGGCACGACCGCGAGCGCATCGCGTACGCTATAGACCACCGTCTTCAGCGGCAGCCACGATTTTTCCAGCGTCGTCACGAGCACGTACCCCGCCTCCACGCGGTACCCGCACTCGCGCGGCAAGAGGAGGTAAATCGCGTCCTCGTACCGCATCCCCGCGAGACGCATTGTTACGGGATGTGTCGAAAGGTCGATCCCCGCCTCCTGGAGCGCCTTGTCGAAGACGACGGCGAACCCGCCCGCCGCGGCCAGCATCTGGAGGACTTGCGAGAGCGGCGTCGCGCTGAACTCAAAGGTCCCCGACGGCCGGTCGAGCGCGCGCCGCGTCCGCGCCGTCTCCTGCGCCTGCCGCAGCGCCTCCTCGCGGGCCTTGCGCTTCGCCTCCGCGTCGTCCGTCTTGGTCGGCGTCTCTGCGTCGCTCTTTTCGGGCGCGGCCGGTTCCGCCGTCACCGTCTCCGCGAGCGCTTTGATCTTCTCCGCGTCATCCTTCTTATCGCCGCCCGAAGTCCCTTGCGCGAGGCCGGCTTGCCCTGCCGCCAGGAGGAGCGCAAACGTCAGCCCGACCGCCGCTGCCCGTTTCATGGCCGCCCCCTTTCTCTTACTCTTCCTATCTCTTATACGATTTTTGCAGAGGAGTTCCCGCAGATTCGTCCCGAGGACCCGGCTTCGTCCCGATAAATCGGGACTACGCCGGGGCGAGGGCCGGGACTCATCTGCGGGCGTTAACGACACACGGCGCGCGCGGCCGTCGCCCGCCCAGGGAGGCCTTGTACGCGGTGACGAGGCGATGGGCGGCGCGAATGGGCTCGGCCAGGCGGAACCGGGGCGATGCGGCGAGGACCCATCGCTCCGCGCTCGCCAGGTCGATCCGATAGCCGACGCTCACGAAAACGGGGTTGACGCCGGTTTGCGTACGAAGGGCCGTTCCGATCCGTTCGCGGCCGTCCATCAGCGGCGCCCGCCCGCCGCGCCGGCGCCCCGGCTCTCGCGCGGCGGCGCCGACGAGGAGGCTCTTCGCGCAGCCGATCGTCGGCACGCCGAGGGCGAGGCCCACGTGGGACGCGAGGCCGAGCCGGCGCGGATGTGCCAGCCCCTGTCCGTCGCAAATCACGAGGTCCGGCACGGTCCGCAGCCGCCGGAACGCTTCCAGAAGGACGGGCGCCTCGCGGAAACTCAAGAAGCCCGGGACGTAGGGCCAGCGGGCGCGCATCTTGGCGCGCCGGACTTCGAGGATTTCGAACGTCCCGAGGCGCATGACGACGACCACGGCCGCGATCGTTTCGTCCTTGCGGCCGGCGGAGACGTCCGCCCCGGCGACCGTCTCAACCTTTCGCAGTGGCGGGCTCTGGCGGACGCGGGCCGCCAGACGCCGCTGGACGGCGACCGCTTCGTCATAGGTCAGGTCCCAGCGATGGAACTGGCGGACCTTCACGGCATCTCCTTGGCCTCGGGGAGCGATTCGGTGTCCAGGGGTTCGGCATCGGTCGGGGCGGGGGGCGGGCCGGGCGGGGCGTCGCGGACTTTCTTGAGGACCACGTCGTCCCAATAGACGACGCCTTCGGGCCAGTAGGCGTAGAGGTCCACCCGGAGGAAGGTCGGGGCGTGTTCGGGGCGCGTGGCCGAGGGGACGAAGTCGGCCTCGACGGTGTGCCACTCGCCGGGCCCGCCCGACGGATGGACCTGTCGGCGATAGGTTTCGCGGCGCTGGGCCGGCTGGCCGTCCTGTGCCTCGAACGGGTGGTAGCCCTTGAGGAAGATTTTGACGGTGGGTCCGAGGGTTTTGTAGCGGCACGAGAAACGATAGACGGCGCCCGGCTGGATGGGGATATAGTCGCTGTAGAAGTCGAGGCCGTAGGACCCGGCGGTTGCGGCGCTCATGCGGTACATGAGGACTTTGCCCGGGCCGTCGGGGTTTGCGGTCCAGGCCATTTCCTTTTCGACAGGTTGCCAATCGGCGGGTCCGTCGCCGGCGGCGTTCGCCTGCTCGAAACCGGAATTGCGGACGAGGTTGGGTCCATCCTGCCATCGGCGCTGGATGTCGGGGTCGCCGCGGAGTTCGCGCCACGGGTCCGGCGGGACGGGGATGCCGAGGATGTCGTACACCGCCTTGGCGATCTCGAGGGGGATGACCTGGTGGTAGGCGCAGGCGAGCACCTTGTCGGCGGTGCGGGCGTCGGCCGGTCGGCCGGGATACACGGCGCGGAGGCGGATCTCGTAGGGTCCGGCGCCGGCGACGTGGCCGACGACGGCGACATCGGCGGCGAAGCGGTCGCGGGCGAGTTGGGCGAGGCGTTCGGGGGGCGTTTCGAGGGAGACGGTTTCGCCGGCGAGGGCCTCGGCGACGCTCGAAGGGTCGTAGACGACGGCGCCGAGTCGGCGGGCCTTGGCGCGGAGCATCAGGCGGACCTGGTCGCCGAGCCCTTTCTCGTCGCTTGTGATGGGGAAGACCAGAAAGGCGGGCGATTCGGGCAGGGCGTCGGCGGTAGGCGCCGCGCCACGAAGTGCGGCGGCGAAGGCGGCGCACGCGGCGAGGCACACGGGAGCCGATAGCAGGCGTCGCACGGCATTGGCCCTCCCCGTCACTTCTGACCGGCGGCCGGCGGTTCGATGAAGCGGATGCTCGCGCGGATGGTCTCAAGGTCTTTAGGTCCCGGCGCGCCGGGATCGCCGGCGCGGGCGATGAGCACCAGTTCGAGCACCTGGGAGCCGAGGGGCATGTAGATGGCGCGGCACTCGGCGGGTCGGCCGGCGAGGAGGTTGCCCGCGTACTTTAGTTCGAGGGCCTGGCGTCCGCCGAGCGTCGCCGGCTGGGGCTCGGGTTTGCCGACCTTGAGGTTTTCGGCGACGAGTTGGGCGCGTTCGGCGACGAAGTCGGCGATCGGCTGGTCCTTGAGGGGCAAGAGCATCCGCAGGACGACCACCGCCGCCCGGTCCTCGCGCGCCAGTTCCAGGGTCGTCGCGGGACCGTCGAGGTGCCTCGGGATCTTCCAGCGCTCGTCGGGGCGGGTCATCTCGAGGCCGTAGTAGGGGATTCGCAGGCAGTTGCCGCTCACGAGGACCGGCAGCCGCCCCTCGGGCGGTGCGAGGCGGAGGGAGGCGAGGATGGCGTCGGCCAAGGCGCGCTTTTCATCGAGAGGGCGATCGGCGACGGCTGTTACAAGGTAGGCGAACCCTTCGCCGACGAGGAAGACGTTGCGGAAGTGCAGCCGCGCGCATCCGAGGCGTGCGGTTCCCTCGATGACGCGCGCGGGCCGACCGGCGAGTTCGGTTTCACGGGGCGCGTCGGCCTCGACGGCGTCGAAGCGGGCGGCCCATTGCTGGTGGACGACGTCGGCCAACTGGAGGAGTTCGTCGGCGTTGGCATGGAGGGTTACCAGGCGTGGGTCGACGGCCGGGCGGAGGGTGACGGAGGAACCGTCCGTGAGGTCCTCGACGCAGACGGTGTCGGCGTCGGGGACGACGAAGGCGACGAAGGGGTAGGGCGGCACGCGGAGCGAATAGCCCAGGCGATCGTTCTTGTAGCGGTCGGCCTCGAGGCCCGGGATGGCGGGTCCGCGCGGGCCGTCCCCCGGAAGGTCCAGGCGTCGGGCCTCGGAGAAACTGGCGGCCTCGGCGACGATTGGCGCGGACTGCCAGACGCTGCGGAGCGTCCGGCCGCGGTCGTCGAGGAGGTGGGCGACGATTTCCTGGCCGACGGCGGTGACGATGGCGGTGCCGCTGAGGGATTTCCCCGGCCCGGTGGGGACGGTGTGCGGGCCGAGGACGTGGACCAGGCAGGGGTCGGGGAGGACGGCGCCGAGGCGTTCGTCGATGACGAGCCAGCGAGAGGCGCCTCCGGGATCGGCGGCGCCGAAGAAGGAGGCGAGGAGGGCCCAGGTGCGGAGGGTGAGGCCTTTTTCGAGGGGGACCTCGGCGGAGACGGTGCCCAAGCCGGCGGTGCGCTCGAGGAGGAAGGCGTTGCCTCGGCGTCGGCCGGCGACGTGCCAGGCGCGGGAGCCGACGGCGACGCTCGAGTCGAGGGTGCGCGGGGAGCCGTCGGGGTCCACGTCGGCCTGGACGATCTTGAAGGATCTTGCGTCGGGGGCGGAGGCGCGGAGTTTGAGGAACGTTTCGTCGCGGAACCGGTAGCCGCCGTCCGCCAGGCGCTGGACGTTCATCGTGTGGTAACCGACTTTCCTGCCGTCGACGTAGAGGGCGTGCCATTCGCTGAAGATTCGTTCGGCGCCCGCTTCGTCGGCTTTCGTGGCGGATTCGGACGGGGGCGGGGTTTCATCGGGGGGCGCGGGGGCCCCGGCGAGGGCGGCAGAAAAGAGCAGAACGAGTGCAGCCTGTCGCATGACCGTGCCTCGGCGCGTCGGTGGAATCGCTGCTGTTAGATTAGGCCTCGGGAGCGTGGAAAGTCAACGCGATTTGTTGCGTTCGGGTTCGGCCTATGGCCGTTGGCCGGCCTCGTTGTTCGGGGTTTTCCCTGCGGCGGCGTCCTGGGGCTTGAGGCGGAGGTTGTAGAACGGGAGGAAGCGGTAATAGACTTCGAGGGTGAGTGTGGCGATGGCGGTGGAGTACACCCGGCCGCCGTAGGCGCCCCAGGTGGTGCGCGGGTCCCAGGAGCCGGCGAACGGGCCGTCCGTGCGCTGGGCCTTGACGAGGGTATCGCGGATCTGGCGGTTCCACTCCTCCCACTCGGGCCCGCCGAGGTTGTGCATGGCGAGCGTCGCGTAGTACCAGTAGTAGAGGTTGGTCTGCTCGGGGTTCTGGGGGACCCACTGGGGCTTGTGCTGGAGGACGTAGGCGACGGACTCGGCGGCGCGAGGCGAGTTGGGGCTGAAGTCGATGTACTGTTCGGTGAAGAATCCCTCGGCGGTCATGGCGGGGCTGGGTCCGCGTCCGGGCTGGTATTCGTAGAGGCCGCCCTGGTTTCCCTTTCGGACCTGGTCGAGCCAGTTGGCGGCGCCGCGATAGACTTTCTGAGGGACGTCGAAGCCGGCGATTTCGGCGCTCTTGAGGGCCATGATCTGCCAGCCGACGACGCTCGTATCGTTGGAGGATCGCGGTTCGTATCGCCAGCCGAGGTCGGGGTTCTGGGCGTCGATGATGAACTGGACGGCCTTTCGGGTGGGCTCGACGAGGCGCGCATCCCCCGTCATGGTGTAGAGTTCGCACAGGGCCATGGTGGCCATGGCCTGGCCGTACATCTGGCCGCCGCGGCGAAGGTCGCCGTTCGATTCCTGTCCGGCGATGATCCAGTCGACGGCTTTCTGGACGTTCTCGGCGTAGGGGCTGGGGCCCTGGGCGCCCTTGGCGGGGAGGTGGGTGTGCCCCGCGCCGATGAGCGACAGGAGGGTGAGGCCCGTGACGTCGAGGTTCTGGCGTTCGCGGTTTCCGGGTCCGTCGGCGCGGCGGCCGTTTTCGTCATAGTTGTTGGCGAAGTCGCGGATGTCCCAGTGTCCGTCGGGGCTTTGGTGCCGCGTGACCCAGACGAGGGCCAGTCGGACGGCTTCTTCGGTTTCCGGCGTGCCGCCGAGTTTTTCGATGGTCTTTTCGCGGTCGGGCTGGGTGCGGAGGGTGTAGATTTCCTTGAGGGGCAGGGGCTCGGGCGGCGGCGAGATGTCGGCTTGGACGGACGCCGCAGGCGGTGCGACGGCGAGGCGGACGGTTTCGCCGATCGTCGGCGCCCCGACCTTCGGACCGGCGGGCGCGGTGGAGGCGAGGAGGGTTTTCTCGGCCGGTTCGGCGCGGCGAGCGGGCAGCGGTGCGGCCGGGGCGATCGGCGCGGCCTCGGGAGCGGGTCCGGAGGTCGGGGCGGCGTGGGCGGCGACGAGAGACTCGCGCGGGGCGGCCTCGGCGGGCGCGGCCGGGCCACGGACTTTGCGCGCGGCGGCGACGGCCGCGCGCGGTTCAAGGTCCAGCGGCACGGGCGCCCCGGCGACGGGGGGTGCGATGGCTCGCGTCACCGGCTCTGCGCCGGGGAGTACGAGGATTCTTGCGGCGGGCGGAGCGGCCGGCGCGGCGGGGGCTTCGACGAGGTTCGGTCCGACGGCCGATTCGGCGGCGCGCACCTCCGGCGCGACGGCCGGGCCCTGGACCCGGGGCGCCGACGCCGGTGCGACAGGTCCCTCGGGGCGCGTGACGGCCGGGAGGGCGCCGATCGGCGGTTGGATTTCGGTCTTGCCGTTGGAGGCCGGGCGTGGCTCGCGCGGCGCGACGGGCCCGGCGGCCGGGGGGAGCATATTGAAGACGTCGGCGGCGGCGACAGCGGCGCCGGCAGCGGGCGTTTCTTCGATGACGGCCGCAGGCGGAGGAGCGGCGGCGCGGGTTTCGACCGGCAGGGCCGCCGGGGGTCCTTCGACCACCGGCGCCACGGGAGGCGCGGCAGGAATCGGGGCAGCGGCCGCGGCCGCAGGTTCGGCCGACGGCGCTTCGGGCCGGTCGGCGGCGAGCGGACGGACGCTCACCTCCCGGCTCGGCTCGGCCGCAGTGCGCACGGGGCGGACAGCCAGTTCGGTCTTCACGGGTGCGACGTCGAGGACAGCGGGCGTTTCGACGGCCACCAGCGTCGGGGCCTGGACGGCGATTGCCGGGGCCACCGGCGTCGGAGCGGCGGGTTGGGGCGGGGGCTCGATGGGCCGGAGCGCCGGCGCGGCTTCCATTCGTTCGGCGACGGCGGGCTTCGGGGCCGGCGCCTCGCGGACGGCGGGGATTTCGAGGCGCGGGGCGAGGGCGAGCGGCATCGCGGGGAGGCGTTCGGGGGGTTCGACGGTCCGTGCCTCGCGCGGCTTGACGGTTTCGAGCGGTTCGGGAGGCGCGAGTTCCGGAATCGGCGCGGGGGCGGACTCGGGTTTGAGGGCTTCGGCGAGTTCGGCGGGTCGCTCCTCGGGCGGGAGGATCTTGATTTCCTGGGGCACGGGCTCGGGCTCGGCGAGAGCGACGGCGGGCCCGTTGACCGCCGGCTCGGGCGGGGCGGTAAGGGTTTTGGTCTTCTCGGCGGCGAAGCGGGCGGTGTCGAGGCGCGCCAGGTTCACCAGGGCGGTCCTCAGTTCGGCCGACAGTTCGCTTTCGGCGAGTCCGGGGATGCTGACGGCGACCTCGAAGCGCTCTTCGCTCTTCGCCAGTTCATAGACGCCGACCGAGAGTTGCCAGAGTGTGAAGAGGCTGAGGGCCAACAGGTGGAGGATGAGGGAGGCGATCATGGCGCCGGCGAGGAGGCCGGGACGTTTGCGGAGTTTCAGGAGCGCCAGGAGCGTCAGGGCGAGGCCCACGAGCGCGAGGATCAGGCCGATGAGGGGCCAGGAGAGCCGGCCGAGGATAGGCCCGAGAGCGAGGCGGCGGGTCTGGAGGATTTGGTAAACCTCGTGGCTGCGGGCGTAGTAGATGGCGTAGGTGTCGGGCTTGTCGCGGTCGCTGGAGAAGAAGAGCCCGAAGCCTTCGAGGCTGACGGCGGGGTCGAGTTCGTTGGCGGCGGAGTTGACGGGTTCGCCGACGTTTTCCGGCGGGAGGATGGCGTTCAGCGGCGCCAGGGTGATGCGGGCGCGCCAGAGGTCGAAACCGCCGAGGCCGCCGGGCCGGTCGGAGGCGAAGTAGAGCCACCGGCCGTCGGGGCTCGTGGCGGGCTGGCCGTCGTTCGCGGGGCCGGAGACGGCGTCGAGTCGTCGGGGCTGTGCGGCTTCGGCCGCCAGATCGAGGGCATAGAGGTCGTAGTCGTAGAGTCGGCGTTGTTCGCGGAGGGTGGCGGGCCAGGCGTGTTCGGGAAGCGGCTGGTCCTCTTCGGTGGGGCGGTTGGAGGCGAAGAGGAGCGATTGGCCGTCGGGCGTCACGAAGGGGTCGTACTCGTTGAAGGGCGAGTTGACGCGCGGGCCGAGGTTCGCGGGCTTGGACCAGCGGGTGCCGTCGTGACGGGAGACGTAGAGGTCGTAGCCGCCTTCGCCGCCGGGGCGATTGGAGAAGAAGTAGAGGGTGGCGGAGTCGGGGGCGAGGGCGGGTCCGATCTCGTCGGCGTCGGTGTTGATTTCGGCGATGGGTTTGGGGCCGGTCCATCCGCCGGCGGTGCGGTAGGCGACGAAGAGGTTGGCGTCGGCGCCGGCGCGTCCGCAGGTGAAGTAGAGTTCCTGTCCGTCGGGGGAGAGGCAGGGGTCGTAGCATTCGCCGAGGTCGCCGAGCGTCTGGAGCAGGTCGCCGGCGTCCCACAGGACGGTCCGGAGGCCGAGTCCGGGGCGGGCGGGCCAGGTCTGCCGGCCGTCGGTGTAAAGAATTTCGTGCCGGGGCCAGGCGAGGAAGGCCACCAGGCCGCCCAGAAGCGCGAGGGGGACGAGGACCCAGAGGACCCGTCCGAGCCAGACGCGTTTTCGGGAGGTCGGCATCCGCGCTTCCTAAGATCCGGGTTCGGCGGTGGTGAGGAACTTGCGTTTGACGTTGTATTTTTCGCAGAGGCTGAGGATGTTGACGGGGAGTTGGAGGACGACCTTTCGGTCGCCGCGGACGACGACGGCCTGCTCGGGGTTTTCCTTGACGGCACGGGCGATGAGGCGCTCCAGGTCGGCGGGGGTGTACTCGACGCCGGAGATGACGAACCGTCCGTCGGTGGTGACGTTGACGATGAGTTCGCTGGGGATGGCGGTGACGGGCTGGGCGACGTGGGCGCTAGGGGGATTGACGAGCATGTCGCGTTCGATTTCGGCGTAGCGCGTGCCGACGAGAAAAAAGATCAGGAGGTTGAAGACGACGTCGATGATGGGTGTCATGTTGAGGAGTTCAACCGGGTCTTCTTCGGTTTTTCGGTCGATCCGCATAGCGCGTCCCCGAGAACGATTCGGCCGATGCCGGTTCGATCCCGCCGGGCTCGGCCTCGGCGCGGCGGGAGTCGGCGACGGGGCGTCAGCGGCTGGCGTCGTCCGCGACGGATTCCACGAACTCGAGCGACAGATCGTCCATCTCGCTGATGAGTTTCTCGATCTTGGCCATGAACATCAGGTAAAGGGCGGCGGCTGGGATGGCGACGGTGAGGCCGGCGGCCGTGGTGACGAGGGCTTGGTAGATGCCTTCGGCGAGTCGTTCAGCGCGGCCGAGGGCTTCGCCGGTGGAGACCTGGCTGAAGCACATGATCATGCCATTGACGGTGCCGAGGAGCCCGAGCAGGGGGGCGATGTAGGCGATGGCGGAGAGGACGCGGCAGTTTCGGCGCAGGGTGCGGACTTCGCGGGCGCCGGCGTCCTCGATGGTTTTTTCGATTTCCGGCAGCGGCCGGTGGAGGCGGCGGATGGCGGCCTGGAAGATCCGCGCAATGGAGCTGGGATGGGCCTGGCAGTAGGTGAGGATCTTGCCGCGGTCGATCGGCCGGACGCCGATGAGGCTTCGCAGGCCGAGGATGAACCCGGGCGGAAGAATCTTGCTTCGGCGGAGGCTGACGGCCCGCTCGATGGCGAAGGCGACCATGAGGAACGAGCAGAGGTAGATGGGGTACATGACCGGGCCGCCGCGCTCGAGCAGTTCGAAGAGGGTCGGCAGTTTCTGGTCCTTGGCGGCGCCTTCGGCGGGCGGCGCGGCCGCTTCGGGAGGCGCCGCGGCATTGGGAGGCGGTTCGGGGGCGCCGGCGGGGGCGCGGCCGGTGGGGGCCAACATGGCCGCCGAGACGGCGAGCACGAAGGCGAAGGCAAGGACCGCGGGATGGCGTAAGGTCATCGGTCGAATCTCCTTTGGTTCCGGGCGTCAGGCCGGCAGTTTCGCGAGTGCATCGCGGGCCGGCTGGGCCCACTTGGTGTCTTTATATTTGTCCACGACGGTTTGAAGGGCCTCTCGGGCCTCCTTCGGTTTCTCGAGGCTGAGGTAGCACTTCCCGATTTCGAACTGGGCGGCGGCGGCCCATTCGGTGTAGGCGATCCAGAGGGGCGAGACGACGCGCAGGTACGCCTTGAGGGCCTCGCGCGGGTTGCCGGCGGCGAGGAACGTTTCGCCGACGTAGAACTGGGCCTTGGCCCCGGTTTCGGTCTCGGTCATCCCGAGGACGCGCTCGAACCGCTGCCGCGCCTGATCGAGACGTTTCAGATCGTAGAGGGCCTTGCCGATGCCGAACTGGACCTCGGCCATGGCGGCGTAGCCGGGATAGGCCTGCTCGATGACCGAGAGGGTCGCCAGGGCGTCCTCGTGGCGTCCGAGGACGGCCTGGGCCTCGCCGAGGCGGAAGCGGGCGTCGGCGGCGTGCAGGAAGTCCTTGAACTTCGGGTCCGCGAGTTTCGAGAGGCGTTCGATGGCGTCGGCCGGTTTGCCGAGACGCGCCAGCGCCTCGCCCGCCTGGAGGAGCGCGTCGGGCACGAGGTCGCTTTGGGGCGTTTCGGCGACGAGGCGGTCGAAGAGTTTGACGGCTTCGTCGTACTTTTCCTCGGCCCACTTGCACCAGCCGAGGCGGTAAAGGATCTTGTCCTTCAGGCGGTCGCCGGAGGCCGCGAGCGCTTTTTCGTAGAGGGCGACGGCGTCGGCGTACTTTTTGTCGCGGTAGCGGGCCTCGGCGGTCTGGAAATTGGCGTCGGACGCCAGCGCACTCGCCGGAAACTCGCGTGCGAGCCGCTCGTACGCCTCCAGGGCCTCCTTCTCCTTGCCGGCCTGCTGGAGCGACCACGCCAGTTCATACGCTGCCTGCTCGCGGACCTTGTCGTCCTTAGAGGCATCGAGGAGTTTGCGGAACGCGTCGGCCGCCTCCGCGTAGTTCTTCTCCTTTTCGAGGCACGTGCCGAGGCCCAGCAGCGCCGAGGGCGCCAGGTCGTGCCCCGCGAACTTGGCCAGCATGGCCTGGTAGGCGGCGCGGGCGTCGGCGACGCGGTCGGCCTTCTGGAGTGAGAGGGCTTTCTGGTACATGGCCTGGGGCGCCAGGTCCGAGGCGGCATACTTGTCGGCGGCGCGGCCGAAGACGTCGGCGGCCTCGGCGAAGGCGCCCCGCTCGAACCGGCACGTGCCCAGGTGGTATAGCGCGTAGGGCGCGAGGGCGTGGTCGGGGCTTTTCTCCGCGAGTTCCTTGTAGTGGTTGGCGGCCTCGTCCCATTTCTTGTCGGCGCGCAGGAGTTCGGCCAGTTCGTACTGGGCCTGCGGCTTCTGGTCGCTCGCGGCGTATTGGCTGACGAACTGGTTGAGGCGTGCGACGGCGGCGCCCGAGTCGCCCGCGCGGGCCAGCGCGAGGCCCATCCTCAGGAGGGCGTTTTCGGCGTGGGCCTTGCCGCCCGCGGAGTCGAGATACTTGCCGAACGTCTCCGCCGCCTTCTTGTAGTTTTCCTTCTCGAAGAAGCAGTTGCCCTGGAGGAAGATCGCTTCGGCGGCGAGTGCGGCGTCGGCTTTCTTCGCATCGATCCCGGCGAGTCCCTTCAGGGCGGCGTCGTAATCCTTCTGGAAGTAGCGGACCCACGCCAGGCGGAATCGCGCCGCCGGGGCGTCCGGCGCGTCCCCGTGCTTCTCCAGGAGCGCCTGGTACCGTTCGGCGGCCTCTTTGTATTTCTTCTCGAGGAAGCGATTCTCGCCGGAGATAAAGAGGACGTGGGGCGCGAGGGCGTTCGCCGCGGCCTTCGCGAGAAAGGCGTCGCACGCCTTGTCGGACTCCTCATACTTGCTGGCGCGGTGAAGGGCGGCGGCGGAGGCGTAGAGGGCGCGCGCGACGTCCGCGTGGTCGGGGTGTTTCTCAGCGAACTCGCGATAGGCCTTGGCGGCCTCTTCGGTCTTGCCCTCGGCCAGCAGGGCATCGGCGCACCCCACGCTTGCGTCGGCGGCGCGCGGCCCGTCGGGCGAGGTCTTGAGAATTTTTTCGAACGCGCCGCGCGCCTCCGCGAACCCCTTCTGCTTCAGGTACGCCGTCCCGAGCCAGTAAAGGGCCTCCGTGTCGGAGGGGTCCTTCTGGAGTTTCTCCTGGAGTTTCTGGACGGCGCCGGCGTAGTCGTCGGCCAGATAGAGGCACATGCCGGCGTAAAGAGTTGCCTTCGAGGCCCGCTCCGAATCGGGGAATCGCTTGGCGCAGTCGGCGAAGGCGGCGGCGGCCTCCTTGTACTTCTTGGCCTGGTAGAGGGCCAGCGCGCCCTCGAACGCCGCATCAGGCGCCAGCGGGCTCTTGGACTTGGCGACCTCGGCATAGACGTCGGCGGCGCGGTCGTACTGGCCGGTCTGGTAGAGGCTCTGGGCCAGGTGGAATCGGGCCGTCGGCGCCAGGTCGCTCTTCGGGGCGAGGGCGAGGAACTCCTCGAAGGTTCCGCGGGCGGCGTCGAATCGGCCGGCCGCCAGACGCGCCAGGCCCAGGTTCAGGTGCGCCCGCTCCAGCAGCGCGTCGAAGGAGGCGGCGACGGCCGGCGCGATTTCCTGGAGGCGCTTGCGCTCCGCCTTCAGATGCTTGTCGGCATCCTTGCCGGTGAGGAACTCTTCGACCAGGGGGGCGAGGGTCTTCTCGGCCTCATCGGGCTGCTTGAGCGCGAGGAACACTTCGCCTCGGCGCGCGCGGGCCCACGAGGCCAGGTAATGCTTGTCGTGTTTCCTGAGGATTTCGTCGAAGGCGTCGGCAGCCTCTTTCGGTTTGCCGACGGCCGCAAGGGCCTCGCCGAGATAGAAAAGCGCCTCGGGCATGCGCTCGTAGTTGGGGGCGGCCTTGCGGAGTTCCTCGAGGGCGGCGATCGCCTCCTCGTTCTTCCCCAGATGCCGAAGCGACCGGGCGAGTCCGAGGCGTGCGTCGGCCACCTTCTCGTGATTCGGATACTTCTGGAGAAAGGCGCGAAACTCCTCCGCCGCCAGATCGAACTTCTGCGTCCCATACAGCCACGCCGCCATGTTGTAGTCTTCGGTCGCCTTGCCGGTTGTTTTCTCTGGTTCGGCCGCCGGGGCCGCAAGGCCCAGCGCGCAGACAGCAAGAACTGCGGCAACGAAAACGGAACCTCGCCAATTCATCCGTTCGCCTCCCTCAAGCAGTCCCCGGAGCGAAGCGAGGGACAAAATCCCCTCGCGCCGGCCCCGGCAGCGCGGGACGCGGCAAAGGCATTGTGCCAGGAACCGGTTGAAAAATCCGCTGAAAAATGCCCGCCGATGTTCACCCACTCTGTGGAACCCGTCCGCGGCGGGTTTGTTTCTCGCAAAGTGGCGCCTTCTCGGTGAAATGGGCCGGCGGCCCGGAATCCACGCCGCCGCCCCATCGCCGCCGTCTCCTTCAAAGCGATTTCAGAAGCCGGCGGTGCTGTAACCATCGGCGCCAAAACGAGTTACGTGTCCAAAAACCGGAGCAAGGCATGGTTACGTTTGGTTTTTGTCTTGCATTTTGCGGCGGGGGGCATCTACTGGTCGTCAGGCTCATCGGGAGCCTGAACGACCGTAAGGCCGTGAACGGTTACAACGGCACGAAAGGAGAGAAGTCACATGGCGGAATTGGAGTCCTTCGAGGTCGCGGAAGGCGAGACGTTTGGCGATCTGTTGTCTCCAGACCGCATTCGCAGCAGCGAGAAACTCAAGATCGGTCTGCTGACCGGCGGCTTCTTCGAGTACTGGCGAATGTATCCCGGCACACTGAAGGAAACAGTCCAGAAGGACAATCAGGTCGTCCTGGACCGATTGTCCCGGAACCATTCGGTAGTTTTCCCCGGGCTGGTGGACAGCATGGACGCTGCGGACCATGCCGGCCGCTGCTTCCGGGACGAGCAGATCGATTTGTTGATCGTTACCGAGCGGACCTATGTCCCGGACACCTACATCCACCAGGTCCTCTCGCACGTGTCCGGAGTGCCGCTGTTGCTCTATGTCTCGCAGTCCGCCGATACCATCAATCTCCAGAGTGATTACGAGGGCACCTTGCGGGACAGCGGCATGATGTCGCTGGTGCAACTGGTGGCTGGCTTCCGAAAGATGGACCGTTACCACAACCTGGAAGTGGTGGTGGGAAGCATTCATGACGAACAGTCCTACCGGGAAATCGAACGTTACATCGACGTGGTTACGATCTACAAACAACTCAAGGCCATGACGATCGGAGTCATCGGCCACGTGTTTCGGGGGATGTTCGACTTCGAGTACGACAAAACGATGGTCAAGGGAACGCTGGGCCCCGAGGTGGTGCATATTCAGATCAGCCATCTGCTGGATTTGTGGGAGAAGATATCTGCGCAAGACCCCCGGGTGTGCGAACTGGTCGAGAAGGTCCGCTCCACCTATCGGGTAGAGGGCATTGAAGAGGCGGACATTCTCGCCGCAGCCCGAGTCGCCGTGGCATTGAAAAGGCTTGCCGCGCGATTTCGGCTCGACGGCCTGGTCCTCTTGGGCCAACACTATGTGGAGGCCAAGACCAAAGCAACTCCGTACCTGGGGATGGCGGAGCTTCACGCGCAAGGAAAAACGCTCGGTGTCACGGAAGGCGACGTGTTGGGGCTGGTGATGATGAAAATCATGCGGCATCTTGCCGGCCTGACACCTTTCTTCGGCGAGTGGGCCGAGTTCGACATCCAGCGCAACGCGATGATGCTCTTGGGGCATGGCTATGCGGACCCGACGCAGGCCAAGCAAGGGACCGTGTGTCGCATCACTCCGACTCCAGAACAGTGGGGATTTGAGGGCAACGGGTTCAGTCTCGAATTGACGTTCGACCCCGGCCCCGCCACATTCGGCCACTTCATCTGCGACGCCAAAGGTTGGAGGATGCTGATCAGTGGGGGCGAGATCATGGACCTGCCGGTGATGCCCATCCACGACTCTTCCCTGGTGATCAAAACCGAAAGGCCGATCAAACAGTACGTCGAGATGCTGACCAAACACGGTTTCGCACATCACTGCATTGTCGTGCGCGGAGACGTGCGCAGGCAGCTCGCTCAACTGGCCGACCTGATGAGAATCGAGAAAGTGTTCATCTGATGGCCATGAACCCGTTTCTCGGCATATTTCTGCACTTTATCGGCGGAGTGGCGGCCGGCAGTTTCTACGTGCCTTTCGCCAAGATCAAGCGGTGGTCGTGGGAATCGTACTGGCTGATTTTCAACCTGCTGGCCTATGTTGTCATGCCCTGGGTCGTGGCGCTGGCGATGGTGCCGGAAACGTTGACCGTACTGGCCAACAGCGACCTGCGTGCGATTCTGACGCTCTATGGCCTGGGCGTGATCTGGGGAATCGGCGGCCTCGTCTTCGGTCTTAGCCTCCGCTACCTGGGAATGGGGCTCGGTATGTCCGTTTCCTTGGGAGTGTGCGCCGCAGTCGGCACATTGATTCCACCCCTCTGCGAGGGAAAGGCGGAAAAGCTTCTCACCACCGCGTCCGGTCTGACCGTGCTGCTGGGCGTGGCGGTTTGCCTGGCGGGCATTGCCGTCTGCGGATACGCGGGAATCCGCAAGCAGCGCGAGGTCGACGAGAAGGACAAGACCGATGGCGTTAAGGAGTTTGCCCTTCTCAAAGGCTTCGTGGTGGCCGTCATCGCCGGAGTGACCAGCGCCGCGATGTCCTTTGGCATCGACATTTACGGTAAGCCCGTGGGCGCGGTGGCCGTCGCGCTGCGCGTCGCTGACGTCTATCAGAACATTCCCGTGCTGATCCCGCTCATGGTCGGCAACTTCACCAGCAATCTGGTCCTATGCTTGATCCTCAATGTGAAGAACCGCTCGCTGGGCGACTATGTCGCCGGCTCGCCCGGGCGGTTGGCGGCAAACTACTTCTTCGCCGCGCTGGCCGGCGTCATCGGCTACCAAGAGTTCTTCTGGTATGGCATGGGGACCACCAAACTGGGCGAGTACCAGTTCTCGAGTTGGTCCATTCACCTGGCGTTCGTGATTATCATTAGCAATCTCTGGGGGATCTTTCTTAAGGAATGGAAAGGCATCCAACGCACCACGTGGCGGTTCGTCTGGGTCGGCATCGCCCTGCTGATCCTCTGCACGATCATCATCGGCGCGGGCAATTACCTGGCGGAGTACAACAAGGTTCCCGCCCCTCCTTCCCTGGCAGCGGAGTAACACATGGTTAATCTCAAGCAGCGTATGCCCCGGCCGCGGATCGGCCTGCTTTCCACCGGGCATTTCTACTATTGGGACCAGTTTCCTCGTCTGAAAGACATGGGGCTGGCCATGTACCGACGATTGTGCGAACACCTGGAAAAAATCGGCGAGATCGTCGCGCCGGAGTTGGTCGACACGGCGGAGAAGGCCCGCCAGGCAGGCGCCTTCTTTCGCAAGCAGGATCTCGACATTCTGCTGGTGTTCCCCTTCGGCTATGCGCCCGGCATGTGCGTGCTGCCGGCGGTCGAGGGGCTGGACGTTCCCCTTCGTCTGCTCAATGCCCACGAAGACAGCTCTTACGACTTCAGCAAGGCCGACACCACCGACTACCTCCACCACGAAGGCCCCTGCTGCATTCCGGAATACGCGGCCGGCCTGGTCAGCCAGGGGAAGAAGTTCAGGGTTGTCTCGGGGCCGTTCAAGTCCGACAGGCTCTGGGACGAGATTCGCGCGGACTGCGAGGGGACGGCGGCGGCAAGCGCCTTCCGCACCATGAATGTCGGGCTGCTCGGCGAGACCTACACCAACATGGTCGATATGCCCGTCGATGAACATCGCTTGCTGCGCGCCACGGGCCGCATGCTCATTCATCCGGAGATCGAAGAGATCGAAGAGGCGTTTCATCGCGTCGCGCAAGAGCAGCTCGACGACATGTACCAGCAGTTCCGCCGCATATACGACGTGGATCAGACCGTGACGAACGAGCACATGAAGGTCTCCGCCCAGGTGGCGGTCGCCTACGATGAGATCATCCGCAAGCACGACATCTATTCATTCGGCTATTACTGGTGGGGCGAGAAGGAGTTGATCACGCAGTTGCGGGCGCAATCGGCGCTGGCCGTCTCGCGGCTGGCGTCCCTGGGGCGGCCCGGGGTGACCGAGGGAGATGTGAAGACCGCCATGGCGATGAAGATCCTCGACCTGCTGGGCGGTGGGGGAATGTTCGTCGAATTCTTCGCCGTCGACTTCGACGAGGACCTCGTGCTCTTAGGACACGACGGCCCGAGCAACGTCAATGTCGCCGAAGGCCGGCCGCGTCTCCAGCATCTCCACGTGCATCACGGCAAGTCGGGCGAAGGGTTGGGGATCGACTTCGAGATGAAAAAAGGCCCGGTGACTCTGCTGGGACTGTCGCAGTTTGACGCCGGCGATACGTTCAAACTGATCTGCACCGTCGGCGAAGCGGTCCCCGGTAGTACTCTTCAGATTGGCAATCCGAACTGCCGCGTCCGGCTGGGCCGTCCGCTGCCCGAGTTCTTCGATGCGTGGTGTCAGCAGGGCCCGGCCCACCACCTCGCCCTGGGCGTCGGCGACTTCACGCGGCAGATTGCGGCATTTGCCGAGGCCATGAAGTTCGGGTTCGTGCTGGTCTGATTGCCATCGATCGGAAACTCCGCTCGCATGTGCTGGTCATAAGGGGAAATGGGGGAAAATGTGGATATTCTACTTTCGGTAACCGTTCACGGATTTGCGGACAGCAGTGAGGGGGCGGGGGAGTTGGTGAGATAGGCGGCGATGCGGGCGGTGTCCCGCGCGATCATCGCCTCTTCGTCCGTCGGGATCACGAAGATGCGCTTCTCCGAATCGGACTCCGCCAGGTCCCGCGCGCCCTTTTCGGGTGCCTTGTTCCGGGCGGCGTCGAGGCGATAGCCGAGACCTTCCAGACCGTCGCAGGTCCGGGCGCGGACGTCCGGTGCGTTTTCGCCGATGCCGCCCGTGAAGACCAGCGCATCGACGCGGCCGAGAGCGGCCGTATAGGCGCCGACGTATTTCTTCAGGCGGTAACAAAAGATCTCGATGGCGAGTGCGGCGCGGCGGTTGCCCCCGCGGGCCGCTTCGCAGATCTCGCGCATGTCGTTCGAGACGCCGGAGAGGCCCACGAGGCCGCTCTCGCGGTTCAGCATCGCGTCGATCCGGTCCACGTTCATGCCGAGCGTCCGCGCGAGGTGGAAAACGATGGCGGGGTCGATGTCGCCGCTGCGGGTGCCCATGACGAGGCCTTCGAGCGGCGTCAGGCCCATCGAGGTGTCGGCGCTCTTGCCGCCGCGCACCGCCGTCACGCTGCATCCGTTGCCCAGGTGGGCGGTGATGAGATTGACCTCGCTCGCCGCGCGGCCGAGCATCTCCGCCGCCACCTCCGCGACGTAGCGGTGGCTCGTGCCGTGAAAACCGTACCGCCGGATGCTATGCTTCTCATACAGTTCGTACGGAATGGCGTAGAGGAACGCGTGGGGTTCGAGCGTCTGGTGGAACGCGGTATCGAAGACGCCGACGTGTGGCACGTCGGGCATCAGTTCCATCGCCGCCCGGACGCCGACGAGGTTCGGCGGATTGTGCAGGGGGGCGAGCGGCACGCAGGCTTCGAGCGCCTCCAGAACTTCCCGGTCAATGCGGACGCTGGCGGCGAAACGCTCGGCGGCATGGACGACGCGATGGCCGACCGCGTCGATGTCGCCCAGGCCGCGGATTGCCGCCCCCGGACCCTCCGCGAGTTCCCGAACCATGAGGGCGAAGGCCGCCCGATGGTCGGGGGCCTCGACGTCGCGGACGTCCTTCCGGCCGGCCGTCTCGTGGCGGATGCGGCTGGTCGGTTCACCGATCTTTTCAATGAGGCCGGAGGCGATGCGTTCGCCGCCCCGGCCGTCGGCCATCCGAAACAGCGAGTACTTGATGCTCGACGAGCCGCAGTTGATCACCAGAACGTTCACGCTCGTCCGGACTCCTCAAGAGAAGAGGGCGGCACGACCGCTCGGACGCGTTCGCCGCCCCGCCCTCGCCTGTCCCGCTACATCATCGACCGGCGGACCCACGGGCCGATCCAGTAGTACTCGAAATCCTTCCCGTTGGCCGTCTGCACCACCGCCACAATCAGGTACACCAGGTCGCCGAGGACCGCCAGGAAGATGAGCGGAAAGAAGACGCACCCCAGCAGCCCCCGGGTCACCACCGTGGCAAGCAGCGCCACGACCATCAGTACCACGAGGACCACCGTCACCGCCACCTGGTAAAAGAGCGACTGCTTCACGTGGAACTTGACGTACGCGCTCGCCGCGTCCTTCTTCAGAAGGTACAGGACGAGCGGCCCGAGGAACCCCGCGAGGCCCAGGAGGTGGGCGATCATCGCCAGCGTCCGATCATCCTTGGAGGCGTTGGCGGACTGGAGTTCCGGGGGGAGCGGCTCCGGGGCGGCGGCCGGCGCCGCGGGCGGCGGCGGCGACCCTGGACCGGAAGGCCCTGTCTGCGACCCTGGCGGTGCGTCGGCCATCGTGTGTCTCCTTAGAGAAATGACCCCGCCGCCAGGAAGCGATGCGTCGGCCGGAGCGGCCAGTATAGCATGCACGCCCTTGAAAGCCAGGGCCAAGGCGGCCGGCATGTCGCCTCGCATCCGTTGCCGTCAATCCGCAATCCGCAATTTCTATTCCCCCACAATCCGTTTGACCTCGACCCGCGGCTAGACGCGTATTATCTTCTTCAGGTTCTCCAGGCTGCGGCGGGAGCACTCGAGCGGCGTTCCGCCGCCGTACTGTTCCTGTTCCACGATGTACCACTCGGTGCCGCCGGAGGAGCAAAGGGCCAGGATCTCGTCCCACTTGACCTGTCCCTCGCCGAGGAGACCGGTATTCCCGCCGTGTTCCTTCATATGGATCGTGGTGGCGCGGCCGGGGAACTTCTTGAGGACGGCAACGGGATCCCCTCCGCCGCCCATGCAGTTGCCGGTGTCGAGTTGCATGACGACCTTGGGATCGGCGGCGGAGTAAAAGATGTCCCAGGGCGTCGAGCCGTCGAGGGCCCGGAAGTCGCCCCCGTGCGCGTGGTAGCCCACGCGCATGCCGTCGCCCGCGACCTTGGCGGCGATGTCGCTGAATTCCTTCGCCGCGTTCTCCCAATCGCCGCGGGTCTTGTTGCCCATGCCCGGCACGATGAGGAACTTGTTGCCGAGCGCCTGATGGAACTCGACGGTGCGCTTCAGGTTGTCCCCGCGAAGCGTGTCGAGACCTGTGTGGGTGCCGCAGCACTTCAGGCCGTTATCATCCAGGAGTTTCTTGAGTTCCTGCGCCGTCTTGCCGTAGTAGCCTGCGAACTCGACGCCCTCATAGCCCATCTTGCCGACAGCCTCGACGGTGGCCGCGAGATTTTTGCCGCAATCCCCGCGCACCGAGTACAGTTGCAGGCCGATGGGGATGCGTTTCCTGGCGGTCGGCTCCCCCGCGCCGAGCGGTTTAAGGCCCGTCAGGAAGAAAGCGGCCGCACTGCCTGTCCCCACGCGCAGAAAGTTGCGTCTCGAGACGGCGCCAAACGAGCAGAGATTCATCGCTTGCTCCTTTACATGGCGGACACCACCCGCGGGTCCGCAAGCCCTACCCTATCTTCCCGCCCGAACCCGGTCAACATGAATCGGACCCGCGGCGCAACGCCTAAGGGCGAAGGCGCCCCACACGGTTCGTGTGGCACGGCCGGTCTTGCTTGCCACGCCGTAGCCTCGGCGCGCCGGGACGAAGGCAGGCCCGGCCGTGTGAGAAGGTATAATCCGGACGTAGAGAAATAGCGCCTGTTCACCTTTTCCGCTCGCATCGGAATGTATTGGCAAATGCCGGATTCGTTGTCTATGCTTCCGGGGCACATGCAGGTCGAGTTCCAGACGGGTGAGTCATGTGGCTTCGGGAGGCACCTCGGTATCTGGCAGGATGCGCGGTATAATCAATGTTTGGGGTCTTGAGAGGTGGTGCATGGAACAGATCGTCGGAGTGATAGTCTGGCCCATCGTGGTACTCGTCGTAGCTGTGGTCGCATTATTTCTCTTTCGAGCTCAGATCGATGCGTTCATAGGCCGAACCAGGAAGGTTGGGAAGGGCGGCATAGAAACCTTTGAGAGCCAACCTCCTCAACCGACGGAGGGGAAGAAAGGTGTTGACGAATTCTTCCGCAGCTTCGATAGCCCCCTTCTTATCGAAGCCGAGCAGCTACTTCTCAAAGACATCGAGGGAAGGAAGATCGAACGCGGCGCTGATCGCGAGAAAGCGCTGGTGCGTGCGCTCGCATCTACGAACATTGTGCTCCACTTCGAGCGGGTGTATAGTCTTCTCTGGGCGAGTCAGCTGGCATGTCTCCGCTACTTGAATCCACGAGACCAAGGCACCGAGGTTGCCGAGATTGTTCCTTTCTACAACCTCGCGAAGGCGGACTATCCAACCTGGTACGAAAACTATTCGTTTGATCAATGGATCGGTTTTCTCCAGGCCGTTAACCTTGTGGTAGAGCGTGACTCCCGTGTGTTCATTACCGTGGCAGGCCGGGAGTTTCTTAAATACCTTGTCGAATCGGGGAAGCCAGGGCCGTACTATGGGTGAAAATAGGCCCAACATGGCCGTGGTAATCGGGGGGAAAACACCAGTACCAATTTCTCCCCTGGAGAGGCCGGCCGGGAAATGGGTAATCTCCCCCCGGTTCTTAGGGAAACATAGGTAGCGTCCCCAGGTTCCCCTGTGCGCCTGACGGGCACCCTTGGCCACAAGATAACAGGAGAAGGCAAATGAGTTTCTTCAAGAAAATCAACGCTCCCAAAGAAGTACAAGCATTGCTGGGTGTGCTCGATGAGATTGCTTGCAGAAGGGTCGGCCAAACCGGAATCAGCATCCCGATCGCAAATACCTGGCATGATTCGGAAGCCTTCCAAATCGTTAGGAACCACATCGAGAACCTGATTCTTGCCCGGCCAGAGTGGTCCGCTCGAATAATCCAGGAGCAGGGAATATCCCCACGTCAGTGGGTTTGGCAGGGCGTCGCCAACTTTGCAGGTGATCTCGTCGAGAGCGGACAATACCACATTTACAGGGGTGCCCTGAATCCAATGGGGCCAGGCGAGGACTTGGTGCAGTTGTTTGATATGGCGGTAGATGAACTAACCCGCATGGGGGTCCTGCAGCCTGATTATGCTGAAAAACAGAAAGCAGGGCTGAGGGAGAACATCAGAACCGTCGGATAAGGATAATCGGCGGACGCGATTCTCATTTCTCTTCTTGCGAGGCCGGCCTACCGGGCCCGGCCCTTGCGGCGCTTGCCGCGGGTCAGGTCCACCATCCGGCCGTTCTTGATGACCCAGACGGGCGTTTCGGAATGATGAATGACGAAACTCGAATGACGAATCAAATCCGAAACCCGAATACCGAAACGGAGGCGCGTCGCTCGACCCAGAGGCTCTCGACGGGCGGTTCGGATTTCGTCATTCGAATTTCATTCGTCATTCGGGCCCGCCACAGGCGGGCAAGCCTCGTTATTCGAATTTTCGGTGTTCCCCCGCAATCCGTTTGACCTCGCCTAGCAGCAGCGATAGACTGGCTTTTGTTTTGTTAAGTTTCCCCTCTCCCCTGGTGGGAGAGGGTAGGGTGAGGGGGAACCGGGAACCCCGGATCCTTCTTCACCCTCACCCCCTCCCTCTCCCATCGAGGGAGAGGGAGAATGAATTGTTGCTTGCGGAGAAGATGCATGGCCGACGAACTCGCGTATGTGATGATCACGCCTTACAGTCTCCACAAGAGCCGAACGGGGGGCATCATCGGGCGGCTCGTGAGCCTCGCGAAACTCGACCTCGTGGGCATCCACGTGTACGCCCCGAGCGACGCCTGGGTGGATGCGTACCTGGAACTCCTAAAGAAAAGCGACCTCGGAAACCCCGTCCGCGAGGCCTTCATCCAGTACGTGGACGAGAACCTGCGGCGAGATAACCCGCAAGGCCTCTCGAACCGGTGCCTGGTCCTCCTCTTCCGCGGCGAGAACGCCCTCAATCACCTCGTGGACGACGTCGTGGGAAAGGCCGGCCCCAAGGTGACCGGCCACACCGTCCGGGGGACGTACGGCGACTTTCAGAACGGGCCGGACGGCCGGATTCGCTACTTCGAGCCGGCGGTCATCTGCGGACCGGACCCGGAGACGGTCCGCGAAGAGTTGGCGTTCTTCGCCCGCGGGGCGGTGACGGACGGCGGGGTGGTCGAATCGGCCGTCGCCTTTCCGCCCGACGCGAAGAACGTCCAGACGGAACTCGTGATCCTGAAGCCCGAGAACTTCGAGAAGCGGTCGCGGCGGCCCGGCAACATCATCGACGTTTTTTCGCGGACCGGCCTCTACATCGTCGGGGCGAAACTGCTCTCCATGTCCTCGGCCCAGGGCGAGGCGTTTTACGGGCCCCTCGTGGACCAGTTCCGCGAGAAACTTCAGTTCCTCATCGAGAAGACGATGCGCGAGCGGCTCCAGGGCGCCTTCGATTTCGCCCTGCCGGACGAGTTCTTCAAGACCGCCAACCGCATGCTCGCCGACTCCAACGCGCGGGCCGAGTTCGCCAAGATCGTCCAATACATGACCGGCGTGGACCCGCGCAAGGTGCGGAGCGAGACGGAGCGGAAGCGCGGGGGGCCCGGCCGGTGCCTCGCGCTCTTGTACCGCGGCGAGGACGCCATCGCCAAAATCCGCTATTGGCTCGGGGCCACGAACCCCGACCAGGCGGAGTCGGGCACGGTGCGGAGCGACTTCGGCCGCGACCTCATGCGCAACGCCGCCCACGCCTCCGACTCCCCCGAAAACGCCGAACGCGAACGCCGCATCATCCGCATGTGGGAGACCGAGGCGGAACCCGACTTCAAACGCGTCATCGAAAACTTCCTTGCCGAGGGCGGCGCCCGAGGAGCGGGCCCTCCTCCTTGACTCCTAGCGACCCGGCGTTATGATGGGCTCCGTCCCCCCTCTCCCTTGATGGGAGAGGGGGCAGGGGTGAGGGTGGGGAAGGAGCAACGAATAATGAATGCCGAACAAGGAACCGCAGAACGCTGAAGGGAAAAGCCAAACGACCGGTCCCGGCGCGCCGGGATCGTTCCTTCATCCTTCTGCGGTTCGGCGTTCCTTGTTCATCATTCGTCGTTTCTTTCCCCCCTCACCCTACCCTCTCCCACAGGGGGAGAGGGAGAACAAAAACATTTTTCGACGGCCCTTGGCGAAGAAGCGTAGCATGAGCGACACGGTCCAGGAACCCGAATACACGATCGCGGTGGCGTCGCGGCTGAAGCGGCTGCCGCCGTACCTCTTCGGCCGCATCAACGCCACGAAACTGAAGAAGCGCCAGCAGGGCGTGGACATCATCGACCTCGGGATGGGCAACCCCTCGGACCCGACCCCGAAGCCGATCGTCGACAAACTCTGCGAGGCGGCCGCCGACGCCCGCAACCAGCGCTACAGCGTCTCAATCGGCGTCCACAACCTGCGGCGCGAGGTCGCCCGGCGATACGCCAGCCAGAGGAACGTCGAACTGGACCCGGCGAACGAAGTGGTCGCCTGCCTCGGGTCCAAGGAAGGCTTCAGCCACATGTGCCTGGGGCTTCTGGACGCCGGCGACACGGCCATCGTGCCGGACCCGGCGTTTCCGATCCACGTGTACGGCGTGGTGCTGGCCGACGCCAATGTCATCAGCGTCCGGCTCGGGAACGACGACGAGTTTCTGAAGCGCGTCGCCTACGTCGTCGAACATATGTACCCGCGGCCGAAGATCCTCATCCTCAACTATCCGCACAATCCGACGAGCATGGTCGTCGAGGACGTGCGGTTCTTCGAGGAAGTGGTGGCGATGGCCAAGCGGTTCGGATTTCTGGTGATCCACGATTTCGCCTACGGCGAGACGTGCTTCGACGGATACCGGGCGCCCTCGTTCCTCGAAGCCAAGGGCGCCAAAGACGTCGGCGTCGAGTT